>Ga0255092_1000014_pt1 | contig 136127 bp, 125 predicted proteins | sample Colum_Yuk_RepC_8_2_FD_188454 | JGI IMG/M metagenome (GOLD analysis project Ga0255092, IMG submission 188454) | Freshwater microbial communities from Columbia River, Oregon, United States - Colum_Yuk_RepC_8d | ecosystem: Environmental > Aquatic > Freshwater > River | place: USA: Oregon...
GCACAACGGATGCGCGTCGGCATGCTTGCGTGGCGCCAAGCCACCGAGAAAATCACCGCACTCGTCTTGAGCGAATGCGTAGCTACCACTTAAATTCGTGGGGATCCCTCAGACTCTGACCCCAAATGTGTCAGGCCGCCGCGGACGAAGTTGCTGACGAGCGTCGCCATCTGTGCGTAGTCGAGCGCACCGTCTTCGTGGAACCAGGTAAACAGCCAGTTGATCATGCCGAACAACAGCATGGTTAAGGGTTTTTCCAGCTGTTTTACGGCGATCGCGGGGTGGGCTTCGGCGATCGCGCCGGCGAAGGCGGCGACGACTTTCCGCTCCTTGCCGCGGATTCGGCGCTGGTCCTTCGCATCGAGATATTTGAGATCCTGCACCAGCACCTGATGGTGGCACTGGGCACTGGCGTATTCCTTGACGATGCGTTCGATGAGCGTTGCCAGCCGCGCTGCCGGTGGCTGGGCCGCCAGGCTGGCGTCGGCCACCAGCGCGGTCAGCCGGTCGATATGCCCTTCGGCGATCGCGACCAGCAGCTGGTACTTGTCTTCGTAGTAGTGATAGAGCAGCGCCTTGGACACCCCTGCCGCGCTCGCCAACTCCAGCATCGAGGTGCCTTGAAAGCCGCGCTCGGCAAACAGCTGCGCCGCGTGATGCAACAGTCCCTGCTGCTGCTCGGCGTAATTGGCGGCGCGCCCGCGGGCCATCAGCGGTCGTCGAAACTGATGGTCACGTCCGCGCTGGTCGGGTGCGCCTGACAGGTGAGGATGAAGCCCGCTTCCAGATCAGAGGCCATCAGTGCGAAGTTGCGGGTCATGCTGACCGTGCCTTTTTGCAGGCGGGCGCGGCAGGTGGAACACACGCCCGATTTGCAGGAAAACGGCAGGTCGAGGCCCGCGGCGCGCGCGGCGTCGAGCACCGCGGGGCCATCGGCGGCGAGACGCAGCACGCGGGTTACACCGTCGGCGATGACCGTCACGCTGGCGGCGTCGCTAGTCACCGCCGCGACATTCACCGCCGGCGCTACGGCATCTGCACCGAAGCGTTCGACGTGAATCTGCGCCGCCGGTACCCCGGCCGCCAGCAGCGTGGCTTCCAGACTGTCCAGCATGGCGTTGGGCCCGCAGAGAAACACCTCGTCCAGCGTCGCCGGCGGCAACAGCGTCTGCATCATCTCGTGCAGCTTGTCTGCATCCAGCCGCCCGTTGGCCAGCGCCACGTCCTGCGGCTCGCGCGAAAAGACGTGATGCAGCACAAAGCGCCGCAGGTAACGGTTTTTCAAATCTTCCAGCGCTTCGCGAAACATCACCGACGATAGCTGGCGGTTGCCGTACAGCAAGGTCACGCGGCTGTGCGGTTCGCGCGTCAGCACCGAGCGCGCGATCGACAAAAGCGGCGTGATGCCGCTGCCGGCGGCAATCAGCAAATAGTGCCGCGCGGCCTTGGCGTCCAGCGTAGGGCTGAAGCTGCCTTCGGGCGTCATGCACTCCAGCACATCACCGGCGCGCAGCGTCTGGTTCGCCCAGGTCGAAAACACGCCGCCCGGCAGCTGGCGAATACCGATGCGCCATTCGCCGTCATCCAGCCCGCTGCACAGCGAGTAGCTGCGGCGCTGTTCCACGCCGTCGATGGTCTGCCGCACCGTCAGGTGCTGGCCGGGGCGAAACGCAAACTGCTCGACCAGCGCCGGCGGCACCTCGAGCTTCAGCGACACCGCGTCGTCGGCTTCGGGCGTGATCTCGGTAACGGTCAGCGCGTAAAAGTGTAGGGCCATGGGCTTAAATCGGTTTGAAGTATTCGAAAGGTTCGAGGCAATCCAGACAGCGATAGAGCGCCTTGCAGGCGGTCGCGCCAAAGGCGGCCAGCTGCTCGGTGTGGGCGCTCTCGCAGCGCGGACAGCGGATGCGCGGACGAAAGCGCAGCGGCTGCGCCTGCCCCGCGCGGGCGGCGGGCGGCGCGATGCCGTAGGCCCTGAGGCGGGCCTTGGTGTCCTCGCTCAGCCAGTCGGTGGTCCAGGCCGGCGTGAGCTGCACGGTCACCGCCACCTCCCGCGCGCCGGCGGCCTGCAGGGCGCGGCAAATGTCTTCGCGAATGACCTCCGTCGCCGGGCAGCCGCCGTAGGTCGGCGTAACGGTGACGGCCACCCGGTCGTCCTCGCAGCTCACGGCCCGCACGATGCCAAGGTCAAGAATCGAGATCGCCGGAATCTCCGGATCCGGCACGCCGCCGAGCGCCCGCCATGCGGCCTCGGCGCTGAAGCTCACCAGTGGGCTCCCGGATGCGCGCGAGCCACCACCTGCATCTCGCCCAACAAATGTCCCAGCGCTTCGCTGTGGACGCCGCGTCGGCCGGTCGAGTGGAAAGGCACCGTCGCGGGCACGCTCAGCGTGGCTTCAGTCAGCAACGGCAGCACCTGCGCCTGCCAGTCGGCGGCCAGCGTGCTCGGCAAAGGGCCAAGCCCGACAGCGGCGGCGGCTTCGTCGGTGGCGTCGCTGTCGAACAGTTCGTTGGTGTAGGGATAGAGATAATCCAGCGCCCGCTGCATGCGGGCGTGCGATTCCGCCGTACCGTCACCCAGACGCAGCACCCAGTCGCCCAAGTGCTCGCAGTGGTAGCGGGTTTCCTTGCAGCTCTTCGCCGCAATCGCCGCCAGCGCGGCATCGCTGGACTGCTGTAGTTGTGCCCACAGCACTGCTTGCCAGCTCACGTAGCAATAGGCCCGCAGGCAGGTTTGCGCGAAGTCGCCGTTCGGCAGTTCGCACAGCGTGGGGTTCAGAAAGTCTTTCGCGTCGCGCCAGTAGGCGAGCGCATCTTCGTCGCGCCCCTGCCCTTCCAGCGTGCCGGCGTGAGACAGCAACAGCCGCGCCTGACCCAGCAGATCCAACGCTATATTGGTCAGCGCGATGTCCGGCTCCAGCGCCGGACCTTTGCCGCACAGTTCGCTCAAGCGCTGGGCCAGCACCAGCGAGCCGTCGGCCAGGCGCAGGATGTAGTTCACATGGGGATTGGTCGCAGCGTTCATGCCGGGGGCTACATGTGGTTCACTTCATCCGGCAGTTCGTAGAACGTCGGATGGCGGTAAATCTTGTCGGCCATGGGATCGAACAGGGCCGCCTTGTCGTCGGGCGCCGAGGCCACGATCTGATCCGCGCGCACCACCCAGATCGACACGCCTTCCTGCCGGCGGGTGTAAACGTCGCGCGCCATTTGCAGCGCCATCGCGCCGTCGGCGGCGTGCAGACTGCCGCAGTGTTTGTGGTCCAGACCCGCCTTGCTGCGCAGAAACACTTCCCACAGCGGCCATTCCTTGCGATCGCTCATTGGCATGCTCCTTAAGCGGCGGCGCGTTCGCGCGCAGCCTGTTTGGCGGCGTGGGCCAGCGCGGCTTCGCGCACCCAGGCGCCCTCGTCCCAGGCCGCCACGCGCGCGGCGAGGCGCTCGCGGTTCAGGGGACCGTGACCGTTCACCACGTTCCAGAACTCGGTCCAGTCGATGGGACCAAAGTCGTAGTGACCGCGGGCCTCGTTCCAGCGCAGTTCGGGATCGGGAAACGTCACACCCAGCAGTTCGCCCTGCGGGATCGTGGCGTCCACAAACTGCTGGCGGAGTTCGTCGTTGGTGATCCGCTTGATACCCCACTTCATCGAGAGCTCGGAGTTTTGCGAGTCCTTGTCGTGCGGACCAAACATCATCAGCACCGGCCACCACCAGCGGTTCACCGCGTCCTGCACCATCGCGCGCTGCGCGTCGGTGCCCTTGGCCATGGTCAGCAGCAGATCAAAACCCTGCCGCTGATGGAAAGATTCTTCCTTGCAGATCCGCACCATCGCGCGTGCGTAAGGCCCGTAGGAGCAACGGCACAAGGGCACCTGATTCATGATCGCCGCGCCATCGACCAGCCAGCCGATGACGCCAATATCCGCCCAGGTCAGCGTGGGGTAGTTGAAGATGGACGAATACTTCGCTTTGCCGGTATGCAGGGCGTTCAGCAGTTCATCGCGCGAGACGCCCAGCGTTTCCGCCGCTGCGTAGAGATAAAGCCCGTGGCCGCCTTCGTCCTGAATCTTCGCGAGCAAAATGGTTTTGCGTTTCAGGCTAGGCGCGCGCGTCACCCAGTTGCCTTCGGGCAGCATGCCGACGATTTCCGAATGCGCGTGCTGGCTGATCTGGCGCACCAGCGTCTTGCGATAGGCCTCGGGCATCCAGTCGCGCGCTTCCACAATTTCACCGCGACCGGCGCGGTCGTTGAAAGCGGCTTCCCGCGCTTCGCTGTCGACCGAGGCCAGCGAGGGGCTGCCGTCGGGATTGGGTAGGTCCATCGCCTGGGTGTACATCGCTACTCCTCTGCGTCGCGCAGACGCCTGCTCAGGATTTGGGTCGATTGTCGAAAACGCGGCGCGCCTTGCCGATGCTGACGCGCTCGATGCTGGCCGGGTCCAGCACGTCGATACGCGCAGAAATGCCAATCAGGCCTTTCGCCTTATGCGCGAGCTCTTTGGCCAGCGCCTCGCGGCGCGGCGCCGCACTGGCGTCGCGCAGTTCCACTTCAATTCTGATGCTGTCGAGATGCCCGTCTTTGTCGACGTGGATAAGGTAATGCGGGGCAAGGCCTTCTATCGCGCAAACGAGTTCCTCGATTTGCGTCGGGAAGACATTCACGCCGCGGATGATCAGCATGTCGTCCGAGCGGCCGGTGATTTTGCCGATGCGCCGCATGTTCCGGGCGCTGGGCGGCAGCAGGCGCGTCAGGTCGCGCGTGCGGTAGCGGATGACCGGCAGCGCTTCCTTGGTCAAGGTCGTGATCACCAGTTCGCCCAGTTCGCCATCGGGCAGCACCTCACCGGTCTCGGGGTGGATGATCTCGGGATAGAAGTGGTCTTCCCAGATCACCGGCCCGTCCTTGCTCTCCACGCATTCGCAGGCAACGCCCGGCCCCATCACTTCCGACAGGCCAAAAATATCCACCGCATCCATGCCGGTGCGCGCTTCCATCTCGGCGCGCATGGCTTCGGTCCAAGGCTCGGCGCCGAAAATGCCGAGCTTTAGCGAGGTGCTGCGCGGGTCGATGCCGGCGGCTTCCAGCGCGTCGATCAGCGTCAGCATGTACGACGGCGTGACGAGGATAAGGTCGGGCTTGAAGTCCTGAATGAGCTGAATTTGTTTTTCGGTCTGGCCGCCGGACATCGGCACGACCGAACAGCCGAGGCGCTCCGCGCCGTAGTGCGCGCCGAGGCCGCCGGTAAACAAGCCGTAGCCGTAGGCCACATGCGCGATGTCGCCGGCGCGGCCGCCGGCGGCGTGAATGGAGCGCGCCATGAGCTCGGACCAGGTGTCGATATCGCGCGCGGTGTAGCCGACGACCGTCGGTTTGCCGGTGGTGCCGGAAGAGGCGTGAATGCGCACCACCTGCTCGCGCGGCACGGCAAACAGGCCGAACGGATAGTTGGCGCGCAGGTCGCCTTTGGCAGTGAACGGAAAACGCGCTAAATCTGACAGCGTGTGCAAATCATCCGGATGCACACCGGCGGCGTCGAAGGCCTGTCGGTAGTGCGGCACGTTGGCGTAGACATGGGCCAGCGTGGTCTTGAGTCGCGATAGCTGCAGCGCGCGAATCTCATCCGTGCTGGCGACTTCAATGGCGTCGCGCGCGCCGCGCCGGTCGGTGCTTACGCCCATGGGTGTGCTGCCTCGCTCATGGCGCCGCGACCGGCTTGCCTTTCAGGGTGTAGGTGCGACCGCGCAGCACTGCAATCTCAATGCCCGCCGGATTGCGCACGCTGACGTCGTAAAGTCCAAGCCGCCCGCCACGCGAGACTTCCACCGCCTCCGCAGTGAGCAGTTCGTCGAGCTTCGCCGAGTCGAGGAAGTTAATTTCCAGCCCCGACGCAACCGTCACCTCGTTGTAGCTGTTCGAGGCAAAGGCCATCGCGGTGTCGGCCAGCGTGGTGATGAAGCCGCCGTGGCAAATCGCGAAGCCGTTCAGCATGTCGGGGCGCACCCGCATGGTCGCGGTCGCGCGGCCCGGCGCGATGGCCGTGATGACGATGCCCAGACCCTGCCCTGCGGCATCCTGTGCGTACATGGTGTCGCGGGCGCGTTCGGCAATTTGCTGCGGATTTAGCGTGCTCATGGGCGTTTTCTTATTGTTGACCGAACGGTCGGTAAATTATGCCGGGGCGCGACGCCGCCCGGCAAGAGGCGGTCAATCTCTCCGCGCCGGGCTAGTCCAAATCGCGCAGGGCCGCCTCGATACAGGATTGCACGCGCGCCATATCGGCTAGCTGATTGGCCAGCAGCAGGGCGAGCTTGGCGAGGAAGAGTTCCCGCTTGTCACCCGCACCGTCCAGGCCGGTGGCGATGAGGTCATAGACGGCTTCGAGTTCGGCGATGGGGAGGCCGGCGGTCATGGGGTTTTCTCCGGACTGGCGCGCCCAAGTGCGCGCGAAAGCGCGTGCAGCAGGCGCGTGGGCTCAAGTTGCAACCAGCGGGCACAGACGTGTTGGTCGGGCCGCACGAGATAGGCAGCGCCGTCGCTCACCACGCCGTAGCGTTGCCACGCGGCGCCCTCGGCAGTTGTCCGCGGCAGCAGGACAATGCGAAGCGCGCCGCCCTGTGCGCGCCACTGGTCGGCGGCGGCCTGCACCGCGGGTGGGACCGGCAGATCGGAGAACAGCAGCAGGGTAAACCCCGTGTCGGCGTCATCCAGCAAGTAACGGTCCTCGGCCAGGCGAACGCTGGGCATCACGGCGCCCGGCGCGGGCCCGGTCAGGCACTGCGCCGCGTCGTCGACCGCAGTATTGAGCGGCGAGTGCAGGTACTCGTGCGGGCGCGAAGTCCGCCAGTGCATCAAGGGCCGCACGAAGTGCTCGGTCAGCGCAAGCGACAGGGTGGCATCGCGCAACAACCTGAAGCCCGGCGTGGGTGGCGTCATGAAGCGCGTGCTTTTGCCGGCCTCCGCCACGATCTCCCGCGCGGCCGCCACGCGCTCGGCGCTATAGCTGTGGAGCAGCTCGACCGGCGCCTTCCCCTGCACATGGGCGGCCAGTTTCCAGCCAAGATTCTGGGCGTCCTGCAGGCCGGTGTTGGCGCCCCGTACGCCAAAAATGGGCAGCAGATGCGCCGCGTCGCCGCAGTAGATGACGCGCTGCTCAAGGTAATTCGCCAAGCTCAGCGCGCGGGCGGAGTACACCGAACACCAGTCCAGCGCCCAGGGCTTGTCACCAAAGCCAATGCTTTGCAGCTGCGCATTGATGCGCGACGCGAGCGACGCCGGCTGCAGCGCTTGTTCCGGCGTCTCGTCGGGCGGGAGCTGGTAATCAATGCGCCAGATCCCGAAGGGCTCGCGATGCATCAGCACCGTGTTGCCTGGATTCCACGTCGGATCGAAAAAGGCCAGACGCTCGGTGGGCAGCGGCAGGTCTATCTTGATGTCGGCAATCACGAAGCGGCCCTGCCATGACTCACCTTCCAAATGCAGACCCTGCAACTGCCGCAGGCTGGAGCGCGCGCCGTCGCAGGCCACCACCCAGGCAGCACGCTGGGTGTAGACGCCATGTGGCGTATCGATGGTGACTACGGCTGCCTCGTCATCACAGGTGACCGCAGTTACCAGATGGCCCCAGCGCAATTCGATCAGCGGTTCACGCGCAATGCGCGTCAGCATCGAGGCCTCCAGCACCTGCTGCTGGAGGTTATTTAAGGGCGCGAAGCGGTCGTGCAGGTCGTGCGGTGCTTCAAGCCGGAACACCTCCTGACCGCGATAGAAGCTGCTCCCGAAGCGCCAGGGCAGCCCGTGTTCAACAAGAGCACTATCCGCGCCCACCTGTTGCAGGATTTCCAGCGACCGACGGGTAAAGACGATCGCCCGACTGCCCTCGCTAACCTGCTGCCCAGCGGTCACCACCACCACGCGGACGCCGTGGCGAGCAAGGTCCAGCGCCAGCGCCAGCCCGACAGGGCCGGCGCCCACAATAAGCACCGGCGCCAGTGCGTCAGGTTCGGGCGGCAACGGCGCTGCCTGAAAAACCTCGTAATTGAAGTAGAGCGATCGACGCGGCGTGGTATCGGGCTGATGCATAGGGAAGACCGTTATGCCTCACGGCGGGTGGCTGTCGGTTTAGTTTCTCATGCAACTAATTGGTCGGGTATGGGCTCGCCGCCTTACCGCCCCTTGCCCGTGACCGACGCCAGCCCCAGCGGCAGCGCGCTTTCCTTCAGCCGCCGCAGCACGAAGCTCGACTTGCTGTGGCGGATGCCGGGAATGCGGTAGAGCTTTTCGCGCAGCAGGCGCTCGTAGTCGCGGGTGTCGCGGACCGCAATGCGGATGAGGTAGTCGTAATCGCCGGAGCTCAGGAAGGCCTCGATGGCTTCCGGAATCTCGGCCAGCACCCGGCCAAACTCGAACAGGGTTTCATCGCTGTGATTGTCTGGCGTCACCTGCACCAGCATGGTTTCAATGAAGCCTACGGCGGCCTGTTCGATGCGCACGGTGTAACCCTGAATGACCCCGTCGGCTTCCATTTTCTTGATCCGGTTCCAGCAGGGCGTGGCGGACAGCGCCACTTTGGCGCTGATGTCCTGCAAACTGGCTCGACTGTTCTGCTGGAGCACGCCGAGGATGGCAAGAACGGTCTTGCCGAGGGTCATGCTGATCTCCGGTTTTGCAAAAATCTTTGCTGTTGTGGCGAAGTGAAATCAAGCCCGCGCTCGGCCCCGTTCGGCCATCGCCCCTGCCCCGCGCGCAACAGCGGGCTATCGCGACGGCAGTGGCTGAGGTTCTAGCCTTTGCTCAGGCGCCGCCCGCGTCGCGGAAGCAGAAGATGTTTTCCCCGCGCAGCAGGTAGTCGAAGGGCAACCGCCCCACGCATTTGAAAAACGGCCGGCTGCTCCCGCGCCAGGGCATCAGCCAGTCCTCCAGTTCGAGCGTAATGAGCTGGGTGTGTTCGACCCATTCGGTGTGCTTTTCGAACAGCGGTGCCTGCGACCCTTCGATGTCGATCTTGCAAATGAGGATGTCGCTGGCACCGGACATTTCCATAATCTCCGCGATCGAATAGGCCCGGATGGCGCCCGCCGTCCCACGGTCGACGCTGACGACCTGAAAGTCGGCACTCCCTTGCTGCGGATTTTCAATGCATAGCCAACCAGGTTCCGGCCAGACGCCCCCCAGCAGTCGGGTGATGCGCCCCTCACAGTGCGCCGTGTTGCGGGCGAGCAGCGCGAAGTTTTCGGTGTCTGGTTCAACAGCGACGATATGCGCTTTCGGAAAGCGCTGATGGAACCACACGGAGGCCAGCCCGATGTTGGCGCCACAGTCAATGATGAGCGGGATCTTCCCGGCCGCCAGCGCGGCGTCGTAACTGGCGATGAGTCTTTGCGTCTGCGGAAACCGATCTATGTCGTACTGGTTGGTCACCAGACACTGCCAGAAAATGGCATGGTCTCCGACCGTGTCCCGGAGATAAACGGCAGGCCAGCCTTTCTCGAGCGCGTATTTGCGGATGTGACTGGAACGCAAGGGCAGTCGCCGCTCGATCTGAAACAGCAGCCGTAGGCCGTTCCACAGCCCAAATCGGCGCAAGTAGTTGGGGCTTTTCGCCAAGCGACGCGCAAGCAAGTTCACCCGAAACACCCCCAGTCCCTTGCGCGGCCCCGCAGACCGCGTTGCGTACCGATGAATGGACTGCGCCAAGCGGGCAGTCCAGCGACTGCTGCTCAGCGCGGGTCCTTCGTTGCGAGCGCGTGCCGCAGCGTGGCCGCGTTCGGGATGCCCCGTAGCAGTCGGACTTCACCATAGGCTGCAGACCGTCGGCGCGACTTGAGCGAGATGCGGTAAACCTCGTAAGCCGGCGGCAGATCGGTGGGCGTTCGTCGGTTGCCGCGGCCTGCGGGCGAAGCCCGCGGGCAGGGGCTGCAGGTCGCGCCGGCCGTTGAATCAGGGAAGGTTCAGGCGAAAGCCGGGGCCGCGCAGATTGCGGCGGGCAGTTCGCGTTTTCCGGGCGGCCTAGCGGCCCTTACCCGTCACCGGCGCGAGATTTAGCGGCAGTACGCTTTCCTTCAGCCTTCGCAGCACGAAGCTCGACTTGCTGTGGCGGATGCCGGGAATGCGGTAGAGCTTTTCGCGCAGCAGGCGTTCGTAGTCGCGGGTGTCGCGGACCGCGATGCGGATGAGGTAGTCGTAGTCGCCGGAAATGAGGAAAGCCTCGATGACTTCCGGAATCTCGGCCAGCACCCGGCCGAACTCGAACAGGGTTTCATCGCTGTGATTGTCGAGCGTCACCTGCACCAGCACGGTTTCGGTAAACCCTACCGCGGCCTGATCTATCCGCACCGTGTATCCCTGAATGACGCCGTCGGCCTCCATTTTCTTAATCCGGTTCCAACACGGGGTGGCGGACAGGGCAACCTGGGCGCTGATGTCCTGCAGGCTGGCCCGGCTGTCCTGCTGGAGCACGCCGAGGATGGCGAGATCGGTCTTGTCGAGTGCCATGCTGATCTCCGGTTCTAGAAAATTTTTCCTATTCTCGCCCAATGAGGCGAAAAATAAGACGCCTTTTCTGCCATTCAAAAAATAGAATGTCTTCGTGGCGGCGGGACTCCAAAAGACGTTTCGCCGACCGCGACGGCGGCGGCAGCAGCGTTATCGCGCGCTGCGCGCCCGCCACCTCCCCTGCCGGAACCAAACGTCGAGGCAGGATTCCATTCCCCTGTCGGGGTCGCCGCAAGGCCCCGACAGCGACCGTTCCTGCGCCGCCTATCAGGCGGCAGAACAATGGAGCACACGATGGACAAGGTCTCGCTCGTCGATAAGTACGTCTCCGACACCGGCCGCGTCTACCTGACCGGCATTCAGGCGCTGGTTCGCCTGATGCTGGTCCAGCGCCGGCGGGACATGGCCGCCGGCCTGAACACCGCCGGCTTTGTGTCCGGCTACCGGGGTTCGCCGCTCGGCGGACTGGACGAGGCCCTGTGGCAGGCCAAGCCTCAGCTGGCCGCGCATCACGTGGTGTTTCAGCCCGGCGTGAACGAAGAACTGGCGGCAACCGCCGTCTGGGGCACGCAGCAGGTGGCGCTGACCGGCGGCGCCCACTACGACGGCGTGTTTGCGCTGTGGTACGGCAAAGGCCCGGGCGTCGACCGCTGCGGCGACGTCTTCAAGCACATGAACCACGCCGGCACCGCGCGCCACGGCGGCGTGCTGCTGGTGGCTGGCGACGACCACGGCGCGTATTCGTCCACACTGCCGCACCAGAGCGACCATCTCTTTGCGGCGTCGATGATCCCGGTGCTGTATCCCTGCAACGTCAACGAGTACATCGAACTCGGCCTGCACGGCTTTGCGATGTCGCGCTTCTCCGGCTGCGCGGTGGGCTTCAAGGCGCTGGCCGACACGGTGGAATCCTCGGCCTCGATCGAGGCCGACCCGCTGCGCGTGCAGACGGTGGCGCCGGCAGATTTCCTGATGCCCGAGGGCGGGCTGAACTGCCGTCAGTCGCTGGACCTGCTGGGCGTGCAGGCGCGCAAGCAGGAAGCGCTGATGCAGGACTACAAGATTTACGCGGCGCTGGCCTACGCGCGGGCCAACCGGCTTAACCACACCACGATTGATGCGCCCAACGCGCGCCTTGGCATCGTTGCCTCCGGCAAGTCCTACATGGACGTGCTGGAGGCGCTGGAAGAACTTGGCATCGACGAACACAACGCGCCCGCCATTGGCATCCGCGTGTTCAAGGTCGCGATGCCCTGGCCGCTCGAGCCGGATGGCATCCGCGAATTCGCGCGCGGTCTGGAAGAAATTCTGGTGGTCGAGGAGAAGCGCCAGATTGTCGAATATCAGCTGAAAGAACAGCTCTACAACTGGCACCCGGACGTGCGCCCCAAAGTCATCGGCAAGTTTGACGATCAGGGCGAGTGGGTGCATCCGCGCGGCGAATGGCTGCTGTCGGCAAAGACGGATTTCTCCATCGCGCAAGTCGCACGGGTGATCGCCGGGCGCATCGCACGCTTTCACCAGAGCGACCTCATTAGCGCGCGGCTGAGCTTTCTCGATGCCAAGGAAGCGGTGCTCCGCAAGGCGGTCGATACGCCGGTGCGTCCGGCGTATTACTGCTCGGGCTGCCCGCACAACACATCGACCCATGTGCCCGAAGGCAGCATTGCGCTGGCGGGCATCGGCTGCCACGTGATGGCGGCGGCGATCTTTCCGGATGAAAACAAAACGCTGTGCCAAATGGGCGGTGAAGGCGCGCCGTGGATAGGGCAAGCGCCGTTCTCCAAACGCCCGCACGTGTTTGCCAATCTGGGCGACGGCACCTACTTCCATTCGGGTTCGCTGGCGCTGCGCGCGGCGGTCAGCGCGAAGGTAAACATCACCTACAAGATTCTCTACAACGATGCGGTCGCCATGACCGGCGGCCAGCCGATCGACGGCACCCTCACCGTCCCGATGCTGGCGCAGCAGGTGGCCGCCGAAGGTGTGACGCGGATCGCGCTGGTCAGCGAAGACCTGGACCGCTATGCCGCGCGCACCGGCCTGCCGAATCTGGTGAGCGTGCACGACCGCCGGGATCTGGACGCCGTGCAGCGCGAACTGCGCGAATACCCCGGCGTGTCGGTCATCATTTACGACCAGACCTGTGCCGCCGAAAAGCGCCGCCGGCGCAAGAAGGGCGAGTATCCGCAAAGCCCATTGCGCGCGTTCATCAACGAGGCCGTGTGCGAAGGCTGTGGCGACTGCGGCGTACAGTCGAACTGCACCTCCTTGATGCCGCTGGAAACCCCGCTGGGGCGCAAGCGCGTGGTGGACCAGTCGTCCTGCAATCAGGATTTGTCCTGCATCAAAGGCTTCTGTCCCAGCTTTGTCACCGTGGTGGGCGGCAGCCTGCGCAAATCGCGGCTGGGGGCGGACGTGCGCCTGCCCGAGTTGCCGCCGCCGGTGCTGCCGCCGCTGGGCGCGCAGCCTTACAACATCCTCATCACCGGCATTGGCGGCACCGGCGTAATCACGGTGGGCGCGCTGCTCGGCATGGCCGCGCATCTCGAGCAAAAAGGAACCTCTGCGCTCGACATGACCGGCATGTCGCAGAAGAACGGCGCGGTGACCTCTCACGTGCGCATCGCGCGTGCGCCGGCCGACATCCACGCCCAGCGGATCGCGACCGGCGAAGCAGATCTGATCCTTGGCTGCGACATGCTCACCGCCGGCGCCTTCGACGCCATCGCCAAGACGCGCCCCGGTCGCACCACCGCCGTCATCAACCTGCACGAACAGCCGCCCGGGCCGTTTGCCAAGGCCCCGGACTGGCAGTTTCCCCGCGCCAATATCCGCAGCCTGATCGACGAGGCCACCGCGCAGCGCGCGCACTATGTGGACGCCACCCGGCTGGCCACCGCGCTGCTGGGCGATGCCATCGCCGCCAACCTGTTCATGCTGGGCTATGCCTTCCAGCAGGGGCTGATTCCGCTTGAGGCGGCGTCGCTCCACCGCGCGATCGAACTGAACGGCGTGGCGGTCGACGCCAACAAGCAGGCCTTTGCCTGGGGCCGCCATGCGGCGGTAGATCTGGCGATGGTGGAACGCAGCGCCGGCGGCAAGGCGGCGATAGACGCCGACGAGCCGTCGTCATTGGACGCGCTCATCGCCGACCGCGTGGCGCGACTCACCGACTATCAGCACCCCGCCTACGCCAAACGCTACGCCGACTTCGTGGCCGAGGTGCGCGCCGCAGAGGAAACCCGCGTAGGCGGCACGGCGCTGAGCGCACTGGTCGCGCGCTACCTCTACAAGCTGATGGCCTACAAGGACGAATACGAAGTCGCGCGCCTGCATACCGATGGCCGGCTGGAGGCCAGCTTGCGCGAGACGTTTGAAGGCGACTTCAAGGTGCAGTACCACTTCGCGCCGCCGCTGTTCGCCAAACGCGACGCGCAGGGACATCTGCAAAAAGCCCGCTATGGCGGCTGGCTGCGGCCGATGCTGAAGGGGCTGGCGAGCTTGAAAGGCCTGCGCGGCACGCCGCTGGACGTGTTTGGTTACAGCGCAGAGCGCCGTCAGGAACGCCAGCTAATCGAGGACTACCGGCAGGCGATTACCCAACTGCTGCCGACGCTGTGCGCCGCGAATCTGCCACAGGCGCTGGCATTGGCCGCACTGCCGGAAGACATCCGGGGTTTTGGGCATGTGAAGCAGGCGCATCTGGCGAAGGTCCTGCCGCGCTGGAGGCAAATGGCGGCTCAACATGAACGCGGCGCCTGAGCGCCGCGGCCTCACTGGTGGATGTATTGCTCCAGCTGCGCAATCACAAACTGCTGGTCGGCGATCATGGCTTTCACCAAATCGCCAACCGACACCAGCCCGCACAAGCGCCCTTCTTCCACGATGGGCAAATGGCGGATGCGGCGCTGGCTCATGATGGCCATCGCCTCTTCAATGCTGAGCGAGGGGCGTCCGGTAATGACCGGCGTGCTCATGATTTCGCGCACCTCGGCGGCGTGGGAGGAGCGACCGCGCAGCACCACCTTGCGCGCGTAATCCCGCTCCGACAGCACGCCCAGGATCTGCTCGCCGTCCATGACCAGCAGCGCGCCCACCCCGTGCCTCGCCATCAGCGCGACGGCGTCGTACACCAAGGCCTGCGGGCCGATGCTGTGAACGTGATGACCCTTCAACATCAGCACCTGCTGCACCGTGGTCATGGCCGAGTTCTCCCGGGGGAATGGGATTTCACCATAGGCCCTGTGTGAGGCCCGGGACTTGAGCGGGATGCGGTAAATGGCGCGGGCGGTTAAACCACCAGCGGCAACTCGTCCATCGCGGCCAGCTGCTCGCGCAAGCTCAGGATGTGGTCCTGCCAGTAGCGCTGGCCGTTGAACCAGGGGAAGTGCATGGGGAAGGCCGGATCGGACCAGCGGCGGGCGAGCCAGGCGGCGTAGTGCAGGATGCGCAGCGTGCGCAGGGCTTCGATCAGCGCCAGTTCGCTGCGGTCGAGTTCGCGAAAATCCTCGTAGCCTTCGAGCAGCAGCGACAGCTGGCGCGTCATGTCGGTACGGTCGCCGGAGAGCAGCATCCACAGATCCTGAATTGCCGGCCCCTGCATGCAGTCGTCCAGATCGACGAAATGCGGGCCGGCCTCGGTCCACAGGATATTGCCGTGGTGGCAGTCGCCGTGGAGCCGGATGCGCTGCACCGGACCGATAGCCTCGAAAGTCGCCTGCGCCTGGGCCACGGCGGCGGTGGCGACGGCCTCATAGGCCGGGCGCAGGTCGCCGGGCAGAAAATCGCTGGCCAGGAGAAAGCGCACCGATTCCTCGCCCAACCGGGCCACGGTCAGCGCCGGCCGGTGCGCGAACGGGCGGGTCGCGCCACGCCCGTGAATCCGGCCCAGAAAGCGGCCAATCCACCGCAGGGTCTCGGCGTCGTCCAGTTCGGGCGCGCGGCCCGGCCGGTTGGGAAACAGCGCGTAGCGGAGGTCGTCGACTTCGTGCAGGGTTTCGCCGGCGCTGACCAGCGGCGGCACCACCGGCAGTTCGGCGGCGGCGAGTTCGAGCGCGTAGGCGTGCTCTTCGCGGATGCAGGCGCTACTCCAGCGCCCGCTGCGGTAGAACTTGGCGATGACCGAGCCGCCGTCTTCCAGCCCCACCCGATAGACGCGGTTTTCGTAGCTGTTGAGCGCCAGCAGGCGGCCGTTCGACAGCATGCCCAGCGCCTCAACGCTGTCCAGCACGCGCTCCGGGCTTAAGCTCGCAAACGGGGTTTCACCAGGCGGCGGCGGGGGTGGTTCCGGCGGTAGCGCGACGTTGCCAGAACGCGGCCGCGCGCGGCTCATTTTCGCCGAAACCGGCGGTGGCGCGGCGCGTATTGCGGCTTGCGCCAGTCAAGGTCCTCGGCCCAGATGCGGCTGCGCCACAGCGCAACCGCCCACACCAGCATCCAGACGCCCAGAATGCCGTTCGCATAGCGCTGATAAAGCCCTTGATCGGGCACGCTGGTGGCCATCATGACCATCGAGACAACGGTCCAGCTGGTCGCGCCGAAGGACAGCGAGGAAATCCACTTTAGCCGCGCGTAGCGATTGACCACCACGCCCCATGCGGCGGTCGCAAAAATCAGTGACACGTCCATCGCCGCCATGGTCCACAGATGCATGCGCTGGTCTTCCGGCAGGTCCAGTCGCAGGCAGCCTGCGGCGCAGGGATAAATGCCGCCGCCAATCCGTGCCAGACCGCCGATCACCAACAACAGGCTGGCGAGGATGGCGGCCGGGTCGCGCCGGAAGCGGATGGCCGCATAGAGGCCGGCGATCATGTACAGCGCGCCGCTCAAGCCAAAACCCAGCGCTCGCATGGCGGTGGCGCTGCCGTCGTCGCCCAGCGCCAACGCACTGATGACGTCGCGGCGATGGCTGTAGTCCGCAGCCGTGCTGGCCGCCCAGACGATCATGCCGCCCCATACCAGCGGCGCCAGCGCCCCGCAGGCGAGGCACAGCTGTCCGAAAATCTGGGTCGCCCGTTGCTCGCGAGGGTTCTCGGTCGGCTGGGGCGCGGGGGCGCGAACACGGCTCATCAGACATCGTCCTCATCACTCGGGGGGCACACCATGCACGGCCAAACCCGGGCTCGCAAGCGCAATAAAAGGGGCACACCGGTTCGACGCATGGAAGGCTTGCGCGGTAGAGTGCTGGCCTACCTGGAGGACACCATGAGCACTCGCGCCATTTCCCGACTGTTGACGCTGGCCCTGCTGGGCGGCCTCGCCCTCGCCCCCGTCGCGCCGGCGACCGCCGCCGATAAAACCGCCTGCGAACAGGCCGCCCGCGACGCGGGCCTGAAGCCCAAGGGCCGTCACCTCGGCAGCGTCTGCGCCAACCAGGCCAATCCCGGCGGCCTGCGCCGGGCCGTGTCTTTGGTCGGCAGCCTGCTCGACCAGCCGGCGCCCAACCCGATCTATAACGTGACGGTCGCGCGCTGCGAACGCGCCGCCGGCAAGTAAGGACTGTCCCCGCTATGTGGAACTTTGAGACCGAACCCGAATTCCAGCGCAAGCTGGACTGGATTGAGCAATTCGTCCGCGAGCGGATCGAGCCGCTGGACTACCTCTTCCCCAAGGATGAAACCTACAACACGCGCAACGAAGCGCTGATGAGCATCATGGCGCCGCTGAAAGCGGAAGTGCGTGCGCAGGGCCTGTGGGCCTGCCACCTGCCGCCTGCGATGGGCGGTGGCGGCTGGGGGCAACTGAAGCTCGCGCTGATGAACGAACTGCTGGGGCGGTCGTTCTTTGCGCCGACCATTTTTGGCACCGCCGCGCCCGACACCGGCAACGCCGAAATCCTCGCGCACTTCGGCACCGAGGCGCAGAAGGCGCGCTATCTCAAGCCGCTGATGGACGGCGAAATTGTGTCCTGTTTCTCGATGACCGAGCCGCAGGGCGGCGCGGATCCGAACGTCTTTACCTGCCGCGCCGACCAGACCACCACCGGCTGGGTGCTGTGCGGTGAAAAATGGTTTGCCTCGAATGCACGCTGGGCAGACTTCCTGATCGTGATGGCGGTGAGCGATACCACGACCGCCATCCATCATGGCGCCAGCATGTTCATCGTGCCCATTGACGCACCGGGGCTCGAGTTTGTCCGCAACACCGGCATGGCCTTCGAGCATCCGGAGCACGGCGCCCACGCCTATCTGCGCTTCAACGACGTTGAACTGACGAACGATCATTTGCTGGGCAAGGCGGGCGAAGCGTTCAAGATTGCCCAGACGCGGCTGGGCGGCGGACGGGTGCATCACGCCATGCGCACCGTCGGCCTCGCGCGCCGCGCCTTCGACGCCATCTGCGAGCGGGCGCAGTCGCGCTACACGCAGGGCTCACGGCTGGCCGACAAGCAGCTGGTGCAAGACACCATCGCCGAAGCCTGGATGCAACTGGAACAGTTCCGCCTGCTGGTCATCCAGACCGCGTGGAAAATCGACAAGCTGAACGACTACAAACAGGTGCGCGGCGATATCGCGGCGGTGAAGGTGTTGTCGGAACGGGTGATGGTCGACATTGCCAGCAAGGCCATCCACCTGCACGGCGCGCTGGGCGTGTCGAATGAAATGCTGTTTGGGGAGTGGCTGCTGTGGGGTCACGCGCTGGGGCTGGCCGATGGCCCGAGCGAAGTGCACAAGCTGACGCTGGCGAAGCAGCTGCTGCGCGCGCAGCCCTCGGCCGACGCGGCCTTCCCAAGCCAGCATATTCCGAGCGGTGCGGTGCGCGCGGCCGAACAGTACGCCGCCCATTTGCGGCTGCCGGGTCACCGCCGCGGCTGGGTGCCGGCGGTCGGCTAAGACCCTGCCGGCGCGCCGTCTGGCGTGGCCGGCAGTCCTCGGGCGGCGCTACTTCTTCTTCGGCTTGCGCGGTTTTTCGACCGGCACCAGCGGGCTCATGTTGTAGCGGAACTTGCCGAAACGCACGGTCTTCAGGTGTTCCAGCAACTCTTTCGGCATGCCGTCCGGCAGGTCGATGGTGCTGAAGTCGTCATACAAATCGATGCGCCCGATGTAGCGCGACTCAAGCCCCGCCTCGTTGGCGATTGCGCCCACGATGTGCTTGGGCAGCACGCCGTGCTGGTTACCGACCTCGATGCGATAACGCACCATCTCGATCTCGGGAAACTCTTTCAGGCGCTCGGCGCGCGTGGGAATGTCCAAGGCCGGCGCGGCCGGCGGCGGCGCGAAGTATTCCGCCAGTTCATTCGGGCGCGGCAGGCTGCGGCTGGGCGTCGGCGCTTCAAACGCGGCCTCGTCGCCGCTCGCCTCGGGGACGGTCGGCGCGCGGGGCGGGCGGGTAGCGCGTTCAATCCGATCCTTGAAGGCCGGACGTTCCTCGCGCGCGGGGCGCTCCGGCCGTTCAGCACGGGCCGGGCGTTCGGGCCGGGTCGGACGTTCCTCGCGGGCGGGACGCTCGGCGCGTTCCTCTCGCGCCGGAGGCTCGTCGCGGAACGGGCGCTCGGTCCGCTGGTAGCGGTCGCGCGCCCCCGGGTCGGCGCCAGGCACCGCCCCTTCAAACTGCAGCGGACGATCGCGCTGAACCATGAAGGCCAGCGCCGCGGCCAAGGTGTTCATTTCCACGCCGCGCTCGTGCGCCATTTCTTCCACCAGCTCGCCAAACCAGTCCAGGGTTTCGCTGGCCAGCGTGTCGAACACCGCTTTCTTGAACTGCGAAACGCGCCGGCTGGCGATGGCTTCGCGGCTCGGTGCGCGCATCGGCTCGATGGGCTGGCGGGTGGCGCGTTCGATGGCGCGCAGCATCCGCACTTCACGCGGCGATACAAACAGGATCGCTTCGCCCGTGCGGCCGGCACGGCCGGTACGGCCAATCCGGTGGACGTAGCTTTCGATGTCGTAGGGAATGTCGTAGTTGATGACGTGACTGATCCGCGGCACGTCAAGCCCACGCGCCGCGACGTCGGTCGCGATGACCACGTCCAGATGGCCGCTTTTCAGCTGCTCGATGGTTTTTTCGCGTTGGGCCTGATTGAGGTCGCCGTTCAGCGCGGCGCAGGCATAGCCGCGTGCTTCCAGTCGCTCGGCCAGTTCGGTCGTGGCCATTTTCGTGCGGACGAAAATCAGCACGGCGTCCAGCTCTTCGCCTTCCAGAATTCGGGTCAGGGCATCCAGCTTGTGCAGTCCGGCCACCTGCCAGTAGCGCTGGCGCACCGCCTCTACCGTGCTGGTCTTCGCTTTGATGCGAATTTCCTGCGGCTGCTTCAGGTGCCGCTGGGCGACCTGCCGGATCGGTTCCGGCATGGTGGCCGAGAAGAGCGCCGTCTGGCGGCTGGCAGGGGTGTGTTCGAGGATGGCTTCGACGTCGTCGATGAAGCCCATGCGGAGCATTTCGTCGGCTTCGTCCAGCACCAGGGCGCGCACGCCCGACAGGTTCAGCGTTTCGCGCCGCAGGTGATCCATGATGCGCCCCGGCGTCCCCACCACCACATGCACGCTCCGCCGCAGCTGGTGGAGCTGCTGGCTCATGCTTTGGCCGCCGTAAATCGGCAGCACGTGAAAGCCCGGCATCTTGCTGGCGTAGCTCTGGAAGGCTTCCGCCACCTGAATCGCGAGTTCGCGGGTGGGCGTCAGCACCAGCACCTGCGGATCGCGCAGCGACAGGTCAATACGGGACAGGAAGGGCAGCGCGAAGGCGGCGGTCTTGCCGGTGCCGGTCTGGGCCTGACCGATGATGTCCTGCCCTGCGAGCAGGGTCGGGATTGCGGCGGCCTGAATGGGCGACGGGGTTTCGTAACCAATGGCATCGAGGGCGGCCAGCAGCGGAGGAGGCAGGCCGAGATCGGCAAAGCGGGGCGTTGTGTCAGACATGGTCGGGCGGGTAACCGGGCGTGGGGGGCCGGCAGTGTAAACCACCGACCCGCCCGTGGCGCGCCCCATCAGCAGGAAATTTGCGGCAACGCAATATCTGGGTGTTGTGACTTACGCCAGCCAGCGCCGGCGCTCGCTGTTCAGCACGTCGCGCCACACCTGACGCGGCCCGCGGAATTTCACCCCAAACTCCTCGGCCACCTTGGCGCCGGTGAAGCGCATGTCCATGAAGGCCGAACGGGCAAGGTCGGCGCTGAACAGCATCGGTAGTCCAAACAGGCGCTCAAAGAGTTCGGCCGCCTTGCAAAACACCACCGCCAGCCAGCGCGGCAGCCACAGCAGCGTGACTTCGGCCCCGCCCGGCATGGTCTGCCAGGTGGCGAACAAATCACGGATGCCCAAGGGACCGCCCGACAGTAGATAGGTCTCCCCCACCCGACCACGGTCGATGCAATGGGTCATGCCGGCTACCAGATCGTCCAGATGCACGAAGCTCACCGTGCCATCGCCAAAGGAAACCGGCGGCATCCGACCTCGCACATAAAGCCGGGCGAACTGGCCGAGGCTGGAGTGATCGCCCGGGCCGGCCACGGCGACCGGGCAGAAAATGGTCAGCGGGGCGCCTTCCTGTTGCATGGCCATCGCCAGCTCGTGCGCCTTGGTCTTGGTCGCCTCGTAGTGTGACTTTGGCTTGGATCGCCGCTGCCAGGTTTCATCGCGCGTTTCACCATCGGTCTCACCGTAGGCAAACGCGGTCGACACGTAATAGAGCCGGGGCAGACCCAGCTCGCGGGCGATGCCCAGCGTGTTGGCCGTGCCCGTGATATTGACCGCGCTCATGCGACGCCGCCCCAACCAGCCCGCGCCAAACTGATAAATGGCGGCGCAGTGCACCAGCGTGTCACAGTCGGCCATTCCGGCCCGCAGGCTGGTCAGATCCGTGACGTCGCCTTTCACCAGCCGCACGCCCGAATGCGCCAAAGCCTGCGCGGCGGGGCTTTCCGGATCGCGGACCAAGGCCGTGATCTGGTGGTCCAGAATGCTAAGTGCGTTCACCAGCGCGCGACCGATGAACCCCGTTGCCCCCGTGATGAAAATTCGCATGGCCTGCTCCTTGTGCCCGTGCGGGGCCGCCGATTGTCGCTCCCTGACAGCCCCGGCGGGCCTGGTTTACAGATTGCCTTTGTGTTGCACCCCGTCGACCGGCACCATCGCGCCGGACACCCAGCTGGCTTTGGGCGAAGACAGGAACACCACCGCGTTGGCCACTTCTTCCGGCCGGCCCATCCGGCCGAAGGGAATGCTGGCCACCACCATGTTGTAGAAGGCTTCGTTGCCTTTATGGATGCCGTCCCAGAAGCCGTCGGGGAAATCGATCGAGCCGGGCGCCACGCAGTTCACGCGGATGCCCTTGGGCGCCAGTTCCATCGCCATGCTTTTGGAGTGGCTGATGAGCGCAGCCTTGGCCGCCGCATAGGCCGCCACGCCGGGCAGGCTGGCTTCAAGGCCCGAGATGGAGCTGATGTGGACCACCGAGCCGCCGCCCTGGGCTTCCAGCCACGGCGTGACCTGCCAGGTGGCGCGCACGCTGGCCATGATGTCGACCTCAAGACTGGCCTTCCAACCGTCTTCGGTGTCGCTGACGCCAAAACCCGACGGGTTATTGACCAGCGCATCCACCCGACCCAGCGCCTCATGGGCGGCGTTGAGGAACTTGCTCAGGGACTCGGCGTTGCCCACATCGCAGCTTGCGGCGTAGACCTTGCCGCCCAGCGCGGCGACGTCGGCCCGCGTCTGTTCCAGCGCTTCCTCGCCGCGCGCGCAAATCGCGACGTTGGCCCCCTCACGGGCAAACTCGAGTGCAATTGCGCGCCCGATGCCCTTGCTCGCGCCGGTGACGATGACGCCTTTGCCTTTAAGTCCCAGATCCATACAAATTCCCCTCGTTTAACGGGCCATGGTGGCCCTGATTATTGTGTCGTCAGTAAAGCGTGAGCCGGGGTCAGGCGGCTGGCTCCGTCACGGCCTCGACCCTGAGCATCGTGCCTTCCGTGCCGACCACTTTCACGTGGGCGCCGGCCGGCAGGTCCTGCCCCATGATTTTCCAGCTGCTGTCGTCGACCTGCAGTTTGCCAACGCCATCCACAATGGGCGCAGTCAGCGTGAAGTGACGCCCCACGTAGTGCATCCCGCGCCGGTTGAGCGTGGGATGGTCGTTTTTTTCCGGGTGCCGACGACGGTAGCGCCGCCACAGCAGCACGCTGCCCACCGAGACCAGCGCAAAACACATCCATTGCGCCTGCCAGGGCAGCGTTGGCATCAGCAGCAACAAGCCGCCGGTTACCGCCGCGCCCAGCCCCATCCAGACCAGAAAGGTCCCGGGCACCAGCATTTCGCCGATAAAGAGCACCACCGCCAGGAGCAGCCAGTGCCAGAGCCCCATTTGCTGCAGCAGGCTGGTCATCCCCGTTTGGCCGCCTGCGCGGCCATCGCCTCTCTGGCAATTTCACCGATGCCCGCCACCGCGCCCAGCAGGCCAGCGCTTTCCACCGGCATGAACATGATTTTCTGATTGGGCGCCGAGCCGATGGTTTGCAGGGCTTCCACATACTTCTGGGCGACAAAATAGTTGACCGCGTGCACGTTGCCGTCGGCGATGGCGATCGAGACCATGCGGGTGGCGTTGGCCTCGGCTTCGGCCAGTCGCTCGCGCGCTTCGGCTTCGCGGAACGCCGCCTCGCGCTTGCCTTCGGCCTCCAGCACCGCGGCCTGCTTCTCGCCTTCGGCCTTGAGGATTGCCGCCTGCCGCAGGCCTTCGGCTTCCAGAATGGCGGCGCGCTTCTCGCGCTCGGCCTTCATCTGGCGGGCCATCGAATCCACCAGATCCTTGGGCGGGGAGATGTCCTTGATTTCGATGCGCGTGACTTTGAGCCCCCAGGGATGGGTGGCTTCGTCCACCACCGCCAGCAGCCGCGAGTTGATGACGTCGCGCTTGGAGAGCGATTCGTCCAGATCCATCGAACCCAGCACCGTGCGAATGTTGGTCATGGTGAGGTTCAGCACGGCGTATTCGAGCTGGTTGACTTCATAGGCGGCGCGCACCGAGTCGAGCACCTGGAAGAACACCACGCCGTCGACCTTGATGACCGCGTTATCCCGCGTAATGACTTCCTGCGAGGGCACCTCCAGCACCTGCTCCATCATGTTGACCTTGCGGCCGATGGCGTCGATGTAGGGCAGGATCAGCCCAAGGCCCGGGCGGAGCGTGGTGTGGTAGCGCCCGAAGCGCTCGATGGTCCACTCAAAGCCTTGGGGCACGACTTTGGCGCCCTTGTAGAGCGTGACAAAGATGAGCACGACGAAACCAAGGGTAAACAGGCCGCTGAGATCCATGGGACATCCCTCCAGGGCTGGGCGTGAGTTGAATGGTAGCCATTGTAGGCAGCGCGGCCTACCCGGCCAGCGCCGCGCGGGAAAATTGCCCGGCCACCAGCGCACCGGCCGCCGCGCGTTGCCGCGCCAAATCGCGGGCCGCCGCCAGCTGGTTGCGGGCGCGGGCCAGATTATGGTCGCCGCGGCTGGCAAAGCGCACCGGCGACCAGCCGAAATAGGCTTCGTTCAGGGCGTCCGCCGCAAAACGGGCCGCAAGTTCCAGATAAATCGCCAACACGCCGTCGACCATCGCCGCCTGCTCTTCGGCCGTGATGAACGCCCGCGCATGCGTGGCGTAGCCCTCCAGCGCCGCGGCGAACAAAGGCAGGGCGAACGTCGCCTCGGCGGCATCTTCCGGCCCGGGATTGCACCAGGAGCGAAACGCGTCCCCCAGTTCAGGCACCAGCGGGCCATGGGCCAGGGTATCCAGATCAACCAGACACAGCCCGCGGCCACGGTCGTCGAACAGCAGATTGGAAATTTTGGGGTCGCCGTGCACCAGACGCAGCGGCGCAGCGGGCCAGGGCGGCAGCGCGCTGAGGCCGGTGGCAATCTCCAGGGCAAGCGCGCGAACGGCCACCTGATGCCGGTGCGCCGGATGGGCTTCGATAGCCGCCGCCAGCGCGGTCAGATGCCGCGCCGGCTCGTGCACGGCAGGCCGGCGGTAGGGCAGCGGCGTGGTCCAATCGGCCAGCGTGGCATGGAAGCGGCCCAGCAGTTCGCCCGCCGCGTACGCTTCGGCCGGGCTGCCGAGCTGGTCCAGGCTATGCCCGTCGATGCGCGTTTGCAGCCGCCATAGGCCGTCCGCCGCAGTGACCGAGCGCGCGCCGTCCAGCGTCAGGAGCAGCCTTGGCGCCAACTCGCCACGCTCGCGAAGCTCGCCGGTGACGAGGTCGAAGTTGTCGTTTACCGCCGCCTCGAAGCTCGGGTGCAGCCGCTGGAGCACCAGCGCCTCGCCAGCGTCCGAGTCGATCGCCAGCGTCAGGTTAATCAGCCCGCCAGACAGTGGGCTCAGGCTGCGCGCGCTGCGTCCGTAGCGGGCAAGAACAGGCGCGGTCAGCGCGGCGAGTGCATCGGGAGCGAGCGACATGGCGAGCGCCGCGTTGGGAAGGAGGCCGCGATTGTACACTCGGCTTCCGCCTCACCCGAGCACCGCCCCATGCGCAGGACAGGATGGCCGAACGCGTTGCTGCTGCTGGGCACCAGCCTGCTGGCCGCCTGTGCCATGGCACCCAACCGCGTGCCGCCGGATGTGGCCTGCATGGCGCCGCTGGCCGGTATCGATGCCCGCGTGGCGCGGGCCGACGTGCGCGACGCCGACAGCGCGCCGGTGCCGGGCTGGCCCTGGCTGCGGGTGAACCGCGTGCTGGCCAGTTTTGCCGACGTGGCCCTGACGCCGGCGGCGCGTGCGGCATGGCTGGCGCAACTCTCCGCGCTGGATGCCGACGGCCGGGCGGTGGAGATGGCCGCGCTGGGCGCAGCGCCAGCCGATCCGCTGGGCGAGGCCTGCCGGGCGCGGCTTATCGCCGCTACCTTGGCCGACGACGCGGCCTTCGCCGCCCTGCGCCAGCGCGCGCGGGTGCCCGACAGCTACAACACCGGGGCGCGCGTGCTCGGCCTTTATCCGTTGGCCGCGCCTCTGGCCGGGCGCGGGGTGGCCCGGCTGCAGGCCGCGCATACGCCCCAGGCCGGCGTCCTGCCCGCACCAGAAACCCGCGTCTACCTGCCGCCCCGAGTCCGCCCCGCGTTACCGGCCAGCGTCGAGCTGCCGCGGGACGCGCTGGGCCTGCCGCACCCGAACGCGGCCACGCGCCGGGCGCTGCTCGACGCCCACGCCCCGGTGTGGCTGGTCGATACCGCCAGCGCCGACGACCGCCCGGGCGCCGTGCACCTCGACGGCGTGGGCAACCCACGCCTCGATGCCGTGCCGACGGTCTACGAATATCTCTCCTACACCCGCTTCGAAGGCGCCGTGCTGCTGCAGCTGAACTACACGCTGTGGTTTCCGGCGCGGCCCCCGGCGCACCGGTTTGACGTGCTCGCCGGCCGGCTGGATGGACTGGTATGGCGGGTCACGCTGGACGTCGACGGCCAGCCGCTTCTGTGGGACAGCATCCACCCCTGCGGCTGCTATCACCTGTGGTTTCCCGGCCCACGCCTGACGCAGCAGATCCGCAGGGACAAGAGCGAACCGCCGTGGATCGGTCCGACGCTGACGCCGGGCGCGCCACTCGCGGTGCAGGTCGCCGCCGGCACGCACTACATCCGCGCGGTGGGCCCGCTGCCGGACGGACTGCACGGCGAACACATGAGCACGCGCGACTACGACGAGCTCCGCCGTTTGCCTGACGCGAGCGGCGGGGTGCGGAGCCTGTTCGGGTCGGACGGACTGGTGCAGGCCTCGGCCCGCCCGGAGCGTTTTCTGCTGTGGCCGCTGGGCGTGCCCGCGGCCGGCAGCATGCGCCAGCGCGGACATCAGGCCACGGCGTTCATCGGGCGGCGACATTTCGACGATGCCGCAGGCATCGGGCGCTACTTCGAGCGTCGGCGGGATTAGTCTTCCATCGGCTCGCCCGGCACCGGCCGGGCCAGCTGGACTTCCAGGATGGCGATCTGGGCTGCCAGCCGATCGGCCTCCGCCCGCCAGTGGTCGCGGTCAGCAGTCATTTCGGCAGCGTCGGCCAGCGCATCGAACACCGCATGTTCGGCCCGCTCGGCCCGTGCCAAGGCCTCGCTGCGCTGAGCGCTCAGATCTTCTTCCAGCTGCGAGGCGCCGAACGTCCGCCGCCAGAGGTGATTGAGCAACGACCAGCTGGGCCATACGCCGTCGCGCACGCCGGCCGCGGCGCGAAGTTCGGCGTAGGCCTCGCGGTTCATGTGCGCGAGGCTGGCTTCTTTCAGGAAATCGACCAGCGCACGGTCGCCGTCTTGCTGGGGGCCGGGGTGGAAACCGCTGGCCATCGCATAGACCGCCCGGGCTTCCCAGAAGCCCGACTCGTCGTCGTCAAATTCGATATCCACCGGCACTCGCCCTAGAAGCTGTAACGCACCAGGCCCAGCGCATCCAGCGTGGCGCGCTCGCCGGCATGACTCACCACCCCGATCACCCCGGTGTCCAGTTGCAACCAACGGGCGGCGACCCGGCGCAAATCGGCCAGCGTGGTGCCCAGCACCTGCGCGCGGAACTGGCTGCGGAACGCGGCATCGCGGCCGTGCAGTTCGCTGAAGAACCAGTTGACCGCCGCGCCCGCCGGCGAGCGCGGCTTGTCGAGACGTCGGATGACGCCAAGGATGGCCTCCTCCAGCAACTCCGGGGTTTGCGGTTCGTGCAGCCAGTCGAGCGCGCGGTCGAAATCGGCCAGGGTTTCGGCCAGCCGCGGGTCGCGGTACGAGAAAAAGGCAAAGGCCGCGCTGTCGGCGTCGAAACTGGCCCCGCCGCCGTAGGCGCCGCCCCGTTCGCGCACGGCCGGATGCAGAAAGCCGTCCGACAGGAAGCGCGCCAGCACCGACAGCGCCGGCGCATCCGGATGGCCCTCGGGCACGGCGGCGTAGGCCTTGGCGCAGAAATTAACTTCGCCGTTGGCGATCCAGGCCGAGCCGGGCACCGCCGCCGGGGCAGGCAGCACCAGCGGTCCCGCCGCCGGCCGGCGGCCTTGCCACAGGCCGCACTCGGCCAGGGTGTCGCTCGCCAGCGCGAGCCCATCGCCCTCGCCCACCAGCAACACGCGACAGGGCGCGGCCAGCAGTTTCTCCTTCAGCGCGGCGTATTTGCCGAGCAGTTCGGTCGCCGCGACGTCGGATTCGCGCACGGCATCTTCCTGCGCCTGCAGGGTGAGGATTTGCGAGGGGCCGTCCCACAGATCGCCCAGCCAGGCGCTGGGGCTTAAACCCCGCATCGCGCCGTGCATCGCCAGCTGGTGGCCGCGGTCGGTGATCGACATTTCAAGGTCGGCCCGTGCCTGGGTCAGCAGTTCGCGCAGGCGCTGGACTTCATCGCAGCGAAAGCCGGGCAGGATTTCCGCCAGCGTCCGCACCAGTTCGGGGGTGTGGCGCTTCAGGCCTTTGGCGGAAATCACCACATGCCCGGCGCTGGCCGCGACATCGGTCAGGTGGCTGCGGATGGACGCATTCGCGCCAAATGAGCCGACCAGCGCGCGCCGGGCCTGGGTGTCGAGATAGGTCTCGGCGCCGCAGCCAAAATCGGTCAGGTAGCCGGCAAACGACGACAGCGTGGCGATTTCATCCGCCGTCAGCGCCGGCAGGGTGATGGCCAACTGGGCGCGCATCAGCCCGTTGGTGCCGCGCGTGTAGCGATGGGTGGCGATGCCCGCGATGTCCGCCTGCTCGCCCACCACCGGGATTTCGCCAGCGGGGACGTCGGCCAGCGTGATGCGCGGCAGGGCGTCGGGGTCTTCGGTGCGGGCCTGCCGGGCGGCCAGCGCTTCGGCCGCGCTGGCGATGGACTCGGCAGCGGCCGGCGTCAGCGTGGCGGCTAGCCCGGCCAGACGATCGAGTTCCGCCTGCCGTTCGGCCTCGCGTTTGCCGTCGTTCGGCGCCATGGTCACGCGCACCCGGTGCGGGTTATCCAGCAGCAGGTGGCGCAGCAGCGCCGGGAACCAGACCGGATCGGCCGCCGCGATTCGCAGTTCGGCCAGCAGCGGGTCGATGTCGAGCAGGGCGGCGGGGTCACGGCGATACATCGCGCCGGGCAGGATGCGGCTCATCAGCTGCAAGCCGTAGGGGTAGCCGTCGCCGCCCACGTCGCGCTGGGCCATTTCGATTCGGTCGAGCACGGCCTCCAGCACGGTCGGCGCCACGCCTTCACGGGCGAGGGTCTCGAGCAGGCCCAGCAGGCCCTGCTCGAGCGCGGCGGCGTGCTCCGGATCGCTGCCTTCAACGCCGGCATAAAACGCAATCTGCCGGGCCGAATCATCGACGCCGCACAGTTCGGACGGCGCGCGGGCGAGGTCGGTGGTTTCCAGAAAATGACGCAGCGGCGAAGCGCTGTGCTCCAGCAACACGCCCGAGAGAATTTGCGCTTCCAGCGCGGCGCGCGGCTCGGCCGATTCGCCGATCAGCCAGCCCCATACGATGTGCGTGGCTTCGGTGCTTTCGTAGTCTTCGTCGACGGCGTAGTCGGTCACCAGCTCACGCGGCGCGGTCAGCGCCGGCTGCAGGGCGCTGACCAGCGGCGCGCCCTCGGCCGCCGCTGCCGGGTGCCGCGCGAGCGCGAGGCTTTCAAAACGCTGCTGATGCTCCCGCGGGTCGAAGCTGCCGTAGGTCAAAAACACCGCCTGCGCCGGGTGATAGTGCCGGGCGTGAAACGCGCGCAGCGCGGCATGGGTGAGGTCGGGAATCGCCGCCGGATCGCCGCCGCTGTTGAAGCGATAGGGCGTGCCCGGAAAGAGCGCCGCCTGCAGGTGATGCCAGAGCTGCGCCACGGGCGAGCTCATCGCGCCCTTCATCTCGTTGAACACGACGCCCTTGTAGACCAGCCCGGCGTCCGGCTGCGCCGGATCGGCGAATTCCACACGGCAGCCTTCCTGCGCAAAATCGAGCGGGTCGAGCAGCGGGAAGAACACCGCGTCCAGATACACCTGCAGCAGGTTGTCGAAGTCTTTGCGGTTACGGGTAGCAAAGGGATAGGCGGTGCTATCGCTGCTGGTGAAGGCGTTCATAAAGGTGTTGAGCGAGCGCCGCAGCATCATGAAAAACGGGTCGCGCACCGGGTAACGCTGGCTGCCGCAGAGCGTGGTGTGTTCGAGAATATGCGCCACGCCGGTCGAATCTTCGGGGATGGTGGGGAAGGCCACCATGAAGGCGTTGTCCTCGTCCTCGCAGGCCAGATGAATATGACGGGCGCCGCTCGCCGCATGGCGATAGGCCTGAAACTCGAGGTTCAGGCTGTCGATGCGGCGGCGTTCGAGCAGTTCAAAAGCGGTAGCGGTCATGCCGGTAGGGTCCTCTCTGCAGCGGCCGCAGCCGCAAGTTGCTCGATGGCGTCAGGCAGGCCGTCGAGCGTCGTGATTTCGGCGTGGGCGCGGGGGAATTCCGCCGGCCAGTCGCGCGCATTACGGTTAATCCAGACCGAACGGATGTTGGCGTTGTGGGCGCCCAGAATGTCGTAACGCGGTTCATCGCCCACGTGCAGCACCGCGTTGGCCGTCACCCCGGCGCGGGCCAAAACAGCCTCGAACATCCGCGGGTCCGGCTTGCTGGTGCCGGTGTCGGCCGGCGACAGCGCAAATTCGAAGTAGTGATGCACCCCGGCCCGCACCAGATCGGTATTGCCGTTGGTCAGCGCGACCAGCCGGTAGCGTTGGCCCAGCGCGCGCAAGACGGCATCGACTTCATCGAACAGCGCCACCTGGCTCCGTGCATCAAGAAACACCTCAACCGCGGTGGTCGCCACCTCGGCCGGATAGTCGTGCTCGGCACAAAGCGCTTCGAGGGCGGCGATTCGCAAACGCGTGAAATCGTGCGCCAGAGCGGGCTGGGCGCGCGCCAGATCCCGCCGCAGGGACTGCAAGGCCAGCAGGCTATGGGCGCCGGCGATCCGCGGCAGGTGTTCCCCGAGCCACGCGTAGTGCAGTTCCTCGGCCCGCCACAGCACCGGGCCGGCATCCCACAGGGTGTCGTCCAGATCGAATGAGATGACTTCAAACACGGTAATTGTCCATCTGGTGGCGGGCGGTCGATTTTCAAGGCTGGGGCGCGGCTACGCGCCGCGCTAGAATTGCCGGCCTCGTCCAGCCGGAGCGCCATCATGCCCTCATTCGACGTCGTCTCGGAAGTCGATGCCCACGAACTCAGCAATGCCGTTGACCAGACTACGCGCGAAATCGCCACCAGGTTTGACCTGAAAGGCTCTGACGCACGGGTAGAGCAGGACGACTTCGAGCTGACGCTGATCGGCAACGCCGACTTCCAGGTCAAACAGGTGCTCGAAATCCTGCGCCTGCGGGTCGCCAAGCGCGGCATCGACGTCACCGCGCTCGACATTGGCGAGGTCAGCAAGAACCTCGCCGAGGCGCGCCAGAAAGTGACCGTCCGCAACGGGCTGGATGCCGACACGGCGCGCAAGGTGGTGAAGAAAATCAAGGAATCCGGCCTCAAAGTGCAGGCGCAGGTGCAGGACAAGCAGGTGCGGGTGACCGGCAAGAAACGCGACGACCTGCAGGACGTCATCGCCTTCCTGCGCAAGGCCGACATCGGGCTGCCGCTCCAGTTCACCAACTTCCGCGACTAGCACAGCACCGGTGGTCGTCGAAAAACGCTTTCGTTGCCCCTACTGCGGTGAACGCATCAGCGTGCTGCTGGACGGCTCGGGCGGCGAGCAGGCCTATGTGGAAGACTGCGAGGTCTGTTGCCGGCCGATCGAGATCGGCTGCAGCTTCAGCAGCAGCGGCCGGCCGCTGGGTTTTCATGCACGGCGGCTGGACGAATAAGCCTTGCGCGAGGCCCTGATCCTGATGCTCATCGCCGGCGGCGTGTTCGCGCTCTGGCACTGGAGCATGAGCGGCCGGGACCGCGCGCTGCTGGCGCTGCGACGGGTCACCTCCGAACTGAACCTGCAGGTGCTGGACGACAGTCTGGTGCTGCGCGGACTCAGGCTTGACCGGGACGCCCACGGCCGGCGCCAGCTCTTGCGCATCTATCGCTTCGATTTCACGCCGGACGGGCGCAGTCGCCAGAGCGGCGATCTGGCGCTGGCGGGCCTGGTGCCACAGTGGGCGCTGGTGCGGCAGGCCGACGGCGATGTCTATCTGGACCTGCGTCGCCCGCGCGACAACGTGGTCTCAATCCTCCGCTAGTCGGTCTTCCAGTTCGGACAACAGCTGCCGCGCGTGCGCCTCGGCATGCTGGCGCTTGCGCTCCGCCCGCGCCCGTTCGCGCGCCAAGTGCTCCGCCGGCGTGAGCAGCGCGCCGGCCTGCCGGCGCGCCGCGAGATGCTGGTGATGCGTTTGCTCAAAATCTTCGATGTCGTCGGCAACCGGCGGCAGGGCGCCCACCGGCGGGAGCGGTGCTGCGCTGGCGACCTGCGGGGCCAGGACTGCGCGCGCAACAGGCGCGGCGGGCGGCGGCGGGTCGCAGCGCAGTTCGGCGATGCTTCCCCGCTGTTCGCGGGCCGTCAGCTGCGAGGTCGGTAACAAGCCGCCGGCCGGCACCTGGCCCAACGGCCTGAAGCTCGCGGACAGCAATTCCAGATCCGGCGGCGCGAGCAGCCCGTGACGCGCCAGACCGCCGGCCAGAAACAGTACGTCGAAACCCCGCTCGGCCAGCAGGAACGCGGCCACCGCGCTGCGCCCGCCGTGCTCGCAGTAGGCAATGTAGCGGCGGTCGCGGCGCAGCCGGCCGGCCACCTGGCGCAAGAGCCGCAAGGGCACCGCGAGCGCACCGGGCAAGCCGCTCGCGGCGGCCTCGCGCGAGTGGCGCACATCCAGCCACACCGCGCGCCCGTCCTGCACCGCCTTCACGGCCGGCGGATAGTCGGCGGCGCGCAGCAAAGGGCGCCGGATAGACTCCATGAAAATCTGCCGGGGCAGCCGCAGCAGGGTGCCGTCGGTCAGCATGCGAACCGAGGCGTTGCGGGTGCCGTTGACGATTAGCGCCTCTTCGCCGAAGGCATCGCCCGGCCCCAGTTCGGCCACCGGCGCGGGCGGCGCACCGGGCCGCGCCTGCTCAACCTGACACTGCCCTTCGCCGATCACGAAGTACGCCTCGCCCCGCTCGCCCTGCTTCACCACGGTCTCGCCGGCACCGACGCGGGTCGGCTGCAGGGCAGCGACCACGCGCGCGAAGTCCGGCGCAGACAGCCGCGCAAAGCGGGTCTCACGCAGGCTGCGCGCCACGCTGGCCTTCAGCGCCTGTGCGGCGGGATCAAGTGGGCTGTGGGTTCCGTTCATCGGCACTACCGGGCTCATCGTTCGCGGGCAAGGCCTGCCGCTGGGGGCGGCTTCATCAGAAGTAGCGACCTCAGATCGAATTTGCGCGAACCTTTTTTCCTGATTTGTGCGGCTCGTCACACTCCTGCACCGGCCCTCGCGACGCGTGCCGCAGACCCGGCTGGCCTTCCGGTCACGGCATGGGCGTAGAATCGACGCAGAACCTCCGTTTCAAGATGGGATACGGCGTGCACAGAGAAAATAACGCAGCGCTGGGGCGTCGCCTGCGGGTGCTGGAAGTCGAGCACCGCGATCTGGACGAAATCGTCACCCGCCTGTCGGCTCAGCCCGATGTCGACGAGCTGCTGATTAAGCGCCTGAAACGCCGCAAGCTGTTGCTGAAGGATCAGATTGCGCGGATCCGTAGCGCGCTGATTCCAGACCTCGACGCCTGAGCCCAGCCTCTCCCGTCGCCCCGGCCCACGCGTTAACGCCGGTCAGTTCGGCCAGACGCCGCGCCGCCACCGGCCGCAGGCCGACAAAATCGCAGCCCAGCAAGGCCGTCCCCGCCGCGGCATCCAGCCGCAGATAGCGCCGACGCAGGCCCACCAGCGCCACATGGGCCGCGGCCTGCGCGACCGGCAAGGCTGCGGTGAACATCTGGGGCACGCACCCGGCATTCAGACGCCGCGCGGTAGCCATATCGCAACACAGCTGCAGGCCGCCGGCCGAGACGTTCAGCACCTCGACGGCATAGGTATGCCCATCGTCATCGCGCAGGCTCAAGCCGAGCCTCACCGCCAGACGCGGCGCCTGCCGCGCACCGGCCGGCCGGCTGTCCGTCAACGAACGCTCGGCGGGTCGGTCGGGCGCACTGCGGTCGTTCATCGGGGAAGCTCCACTACGGCCAGGGTCGGGACGGCAGGCTAGCGCCTGCGCGCCAGCGAGACCGCGATCGGGATCAGGGTTTGGGTGCCGGCGTCGGCGGGGCGTCGGGGTGGGCCAGCTGCGCGGCACGCGCCTCGGCGGCGGCCAGCGTGGCCGGGTCAAACTGGGCGGCGACCAGCGCGGCACTTTGATTGGCAGCGGCCACGCCGGCATCGGCCGCCAGCTTTAACCAGGCCCAGGCGGTCAGGGCATCCGGCTTCACGCCGTCGCCGCGCAAATACAGCTCGCCCAGCGCATTGCGGGCCAGCGGCGATCCGGCGCGGGCGGCTTTTTCCCACCAGCCGGCGGCGGCGGCGGGGTCGCGCGGCACGCCCATGCCGCGCCGGTACAGGATGCCCAGGTTGTAGGCGGCGTCGGCCTCACCGCCGTCCCAGGCCTGCTGCCACCAGACGCGCGCTTGGCCCACATCGCGTTCGATGCCCTCGTCGCCGGTGAAGTACAGGGTGCCCACCCGCTGGGCGGCGCGCGCGCTGCCCTGGCCCGCGGCGCGCCGATACCAGTCGATCGCAGCGAGTGGATTACGCGGCACGCCGCGCCCGTCGTGCAGCAGGGTGGCGAGGTTGTGTTGGGCTTTCATGAAGCCCTGGGCGGCGGATTTCTCATACCACTGGGCGGCCTTGGCCGGGTCGGGCACCAGCCCCCAGCCGTGTTCATTGAGCAGGCCAAGGTAGTACTGGGCAGTCGCGTCACCGGCTTCCGCCGGCCCGCGAAACGCCTGCCCGGCAGCGCCGTAGTCTTTAGCCTTGAAGGCGACTAGCCCCGCGGCGACGTCGGCTTGTGGCGCGCCCGACCACAGACACAGCGCCAGCGCGAGGCAGGCGACCCTGCGTGCAGCGGTGGGCCGGCGGATATTCATGTCATACAATCTACGCCTAATCTTTTCTGCGGGTTCAGCCATGTCCAATGCACGTTTCTCCGGGACCGAGTCCTACGTCGCGACCGACGACCTCATGATGGCGGTGAACGCTGCCATCACGCTGGAACGTCCCCTGCTGGTCAAAGGCGAGCCCGGCACCGGCAAAACCATGCTGGCCGAGGAAATTGCCCGCTCGTTGGGCCGCCCGCTGCTGGGCTGGCACATCAAGTCCACCACCAAGGCCGCGCGCGGCCTGTACGAATACGACGCCGTGGCGCGCCTGCGCGACTCCCAGCTGGGCGACGACCGGGTCAAGGACATCAGCAACTACATCGTGAAGGGCAAGCTGTGGGAGGCCTTCGAATCCGACGTCCAGCCCATTCTGCTGATCGACGAAATCGACAAGGCCGACATCGAGTTCCCCAACGACCTGCTGCAGGAACTCGACCGCATGGAGTTCTACGTCTACGAGACGCAGCAGACCATCAAAGCCAGACAGCGGCCGATCATCATCATTACCAGCAACAACGAAAAAGAACTGCCCGACGCCTTCCTGCGCCGCTGCTTCTTCCACTACATCCGCTTTCCGGAAGCGGACACCATGGAAACCATCGTCAAGGTGCATTTCCCGGACATCAAGAAAAACCTGCTGGCCGAAGCCCTGCAGAGCTTCTTTGAACTGCGCGAACTGCCGGGCCTGAAGAAGAAGCCGTCGACCTCGGAGCTGCTGGACTGGATCAAGCTGCTGGTGGCGGAAGACATTCCGCCCGAGGCGCTACGCGAGAAAGACAGCCGCAAGGCGATCCCCAAGCTCTATGGCGCCTTGCTGAAGAACGAGCAGGACATGCACCTGTTCGAGCGGCTGGTTTTCATGACGCGTCGCACCGGTGCTAACTGATCTTTTCTATCGCCTGCGCACGGTCAAGATACCGGTCTCGGTGACCGAGTATCTGACCCTGCTGCGCGCGCTTGAAGCGCGCCTCGCCGCGTTCAGCGTGGACGAGTTCTACTACCTCGCCCGCTGCACGCTGGTGAAAGACGAGCGCTACTTCGACCGCTTCGATCAGGTCTTTGGCGACTACATTCAGGGCAAGCAAACGCTGTTTGAAGAAATTCTCGGCGAGATTCCGCTCGACTGGCTGAAGAAGCAGAAAGAACTCAACCTCACCGAGGAAGAGAAGGCAAAAATCGAAGCCCTCGGCGGCTGGGACAAGCTCATGGAGACGCTGAAGCAGCGCCTCGAAGAGCAGAAGAAAGCCCACCACGGCGGGAACAAGTGGATCGGTACCGGCGGCACCTCGCCCTTCGGCGCGCACGGGTACAACCCGGAAGGCGTGCGTATCGGTCAGAACAAGCGCGGTCAGGGCAAGGCGGTCAAGGTCTGGGACAAGCGCGAGTACCGCAACCTGGACGATCAGGTCGAACTCGGCACCCGCAATATCAAGATGGCGCTACGCAAGCTGCGCCGCTTCGCGCGTGAAGGCGCCGAAGAAGAACTCGACATCGACGACACCATTCGCTCGACCGCGCGCAAGGCCGGCATGCTCGACATCAAGCTGGTGCCCGAACGCCGCAACACCACCAAGCTGCTGCTGTTTCTGGACGTCGGCGGCTCGATGGATCCTCACGTGAAAGTTTGCGAAGAGCTGTTCTCGGCCACCCGTGCGGAGTTCAAGCATCTGGAGCATTTCTACTTCCACAACTTCGTCTACGAAACGGTCTGGCGCGACAACCTCATGCGCGCGGTCAACCGCTTCCCCACCACCACGCTGATGAACAAATACAGCGCGGATCACAAGGTGGTGTTTGTGGGCGACGCGACCATGAGCCCCTACGAAATCATGGCCGCCGGCGGCAGCATCGAACACTGGAACGAAGAACCCGGCTCGGTGTGGATCGGACGCCTCCTGGCGCTCTATCCCAATGCGGTGTGGCTTAACCCGCAGCCGGAAGACCACTGGAACTACATTCCTTCCATCTCGCTGGTGAAGAAGCTGATGGGCGAGCGCATGTTCCCGCTGACGCTGGACGGGCTGGACCGCGCGATGAAGGCGCTGAAAAAAGCCCAGCACTAGGGCCCGCTTGCGCCGTTTGCTGCCGCTGTTTTTGCTGCTCGGGCTGGCCTCGCTGCCAGCCTGGGCCGCGCTATCGTCGGAATCCGTCGCCATCATCGTCAACCAGGACGACCCCGACAGCTTCAAGCTGGGCGAGTACTACGCGGCGCGGCGCGGGATCCCGACGGAAAACATCGTGCAGGTGTCGCTGGGCGTGCCGCGCGCGGTGCTGGCCCCGGAGGTCTTCGACCGCGCCTACATCAAAACCCGCATCGCAACCCGCCACGGCATTCAGGCCTACGCCTTGGCGTTCACCACGCCCTACCGCGTGGGCTGCATGTCGATCACGACCGCCTTCGCGCTTGGCTACGGCAAACGGTTTTGCGCCGAAGGCTGCAGTCCCACCGCCCCCAATCCGATGTACAACGAGGACAGCGGTCGACCGTGGGAGGATTTTGGCCTGCACCCCACCATGATGCTGGCCGCCAAAGATTTGCCCGCGGCGCGCCAGTTAGTCGACCGCGGCGTGAACAGCGACGGCCGCCAACCTGCCGGTCGGGCGTATCTCGTGATTACCGAAGACAGCGCCCGTAACAGCCGGGCGGCGGGGTTTTCGCTGGCGAAGGCCCGGCTCGGCGGGCGCTATGCCATCAGCATCGAGCGCACCGCCGGCATTCGCGACCGGCAGGACGTGATGTTTTATTTCACCGGCGCCATGCAGGTGCCAGACCTCAACACACTGCATTTTCTGCCCGGCGCAATCGGCGATCACCTGACTTCGTTTGGCGGACAACTCGACGGCCGCAGCCAGATGAGCGCGCTGCGCTGGCTGGAAGCGGGCGCGGTGGCGAGCTACGGCACGGTGGTCGAACCTTGCAATTTTCCGCAGAAATTTCCCGACCCCGGCATCCTCATGCGCGCCTATCTGAATGGCGACACGGCGATTGAGGCGTACTGGAAAAGCGTGGTCTGGCCAGGTCAGGGATTGTTTATCGGCGAGCCGCTGGCGCGCCCCTTCGCCCCCGCCCGCAAGGACTAGCAAGCGCCTCAGCTGCAAGTGCGGCCCGCGCGCCGCGCTGGCGCCGACTGATCCCGCGCAAGACGTTTAGCGAACGCCGTCACATCGTCGCGCTTTCGCCTTCAGCCCGACCCGATCAGCGCCGCTAAGGAATCTGACGGCGGCCGCCCATTGGGCCTGCCGGGCCACTGCTAATCCCACCTGCAGCGGCAACAGCAACCAGCAGCGCGGAGTACGACAAGTGAAATCGGTAAAGGCTCTCGACACACGCATTGCCCGCTATAAGGGCTTCCACGACTCCAACGGCGAGTTTGTTTCTTTCGGGACCTCGGATGAAGTCTTCCGCCGCGCCCGCAAACTGGGGGCGCGCGTCTTGTTGCGACTGGAAATCGGCCCCTCGCAGGAACTGCAGGGCCTGTTCTATACCAACGACAGCAGCTTGATGGGCTGAGTGCGGGGCTGCGGCCTCTGGTAATCGCCCCCGCCAGCGTGGATGCTAGGCCGGTCACTCCACGCTGCGGGCATCCCATGCAAGGGCTTTCATTGGCCAAGCTGGCCTTCCTTCTTCCGCTGTTTTCCCTGTTGGGCGGCTGCGCGCCCAAAGATGCCTCGCCCGTACCCACCGACCCAGGCCGCTGGTGGTACTACCAAACCCGGGCGCAAATCCTGAAAGAAGTCTCCGAACAGCGCCTGCTGGTGACCAATCTGGGCCGCGACGAAAACTTCTTGCGCCAGCGCCGTCAGGCCAACTGGGACCACCGCTACCAGTTCACCGGCGAAGGCCTGTTGCATACCCAATATTTCAATCGCGGCGAAGGCATGGGCGCGCTCCGCGAGTCGCCCGCCTTGCTGCTGCCCAAGAACATCGCGGTGGACGAGCAATGGACCTTCACCAGCGCGCTGCGGCTGATCGAAAGCCGCACCTTCGCCCCCGAAGACCGACTGGCCTTCCGGCCGCTGCCGATCACCATGAAAGCCACCATCAAGGCCTTGAACGACACCGTCAGCGTCCCGGCCGGGCGCTACCGCGACTGCATTCGGGTGGAGGCCGTCGGCGAGACCCAGGTGCCGACCGACCGCGGCACCAGCTTTGCCGTCGTCCGGGCCCAGCAGACCGAGTGGTACAAGCCGGGCGTGGGGCTGGTGCGCATGGTGCGTAAGGAAACCTCCGACAGCCGCTTCCTCGATAAAGGCCAATACACGCAGGAATTACTGGAAACCGCGCCCTGATCCGCGCCGCGCGGTTGCGCTGCCCGGGGGGCTCCACTAGGCTTCGCGCCTCCGGTAATCCCGGCATCGCCGGATGCCCTTCTCGCCCCACGCCGCCATGAGCCAAGACGCCGCCGCTATCGCCAATCTCAACCGGGTGCCGGTCTCGCGGCGCGTGCTGGCCGATCTCGACACCCCGCTCAGCGTCTACCTGAAGCTCGCCGCCGGCCCCTACAGCTACCTGCTGGAGTCGGTTCAGGGCGGGGAGAAGTGGGGCCGGTATTCGATCATCGGCCTGCCGGCGCGACGCCTCCTGTCGGTCCGCGGGCACGAAGTGCGCGTCATCGACGACGGCAAGACCGTCGAATTCCTGCACACCCCCGACCCGTTATCGTTCGTGCGCGACTACCACGCCCGAATCAAGGCGCCGCCGCTCGCGGTCTCGCGCTTCTCCGGCGGGCTGGTCGGCTATTTCGGCTACGACACGGTCCGCTACGTCGAGCCCCGTCTCGCCGCCAGCACCCCGCCCGACACGCTGAACACGCCCGACATCCTGCTTATGCTGTCGGACGAATTTGTGGTGTTCGACAACCTGCGCGGCGAGATGGAACTGGTGGTCTGCGTTGACCCCGCCGTTGCAGGCGCCGAAGCGGCCGCCGAAGCGCGCCTCGACACCCTGGTGGGCAAACTGTCCGCGCCGCTCGCCACGGCGCCGAAGAAGGCGGGCGGCAAGGTGCCGACCGAAGAAGATTTCGCTTCGGAGTTTGGCGAGGACGCGTTCAAGCGCGCGGTCGAACGCATCAAGCAGTACATCATCGAAGGCGACGTCATGCAGGTCGTACCGTCGCAGCGGATGTCTGTCCCGCTTAGCGCCGCGCCGATCGACGTCTACCGCGCGCTGCGCTACACCAATCCCTCGCCCTACCTGTTCTTCATGGATCTGGCGGACTTCCAGATCGTCGGCTCCTCGCCGGAAATTCTGGTCCGGCTCGACGGCGACACCGTCACCACCCGCCCCCTCGCCGGCACCCGTAAGCGCGGCGCTACCGAAGCCGAAGATTTGGCGCTGGAAAAAGAACTGCTGGCCGACCCGAAAGAAATCGCCGAGCACCTGATGCTCATTGACCTCGGCCGCAACGACATCGGCCGCGTCGCCGAAATTGGCTCGGTGAAGGTGACGGAAAAAATGGTCATCGAGCGCTACTCGCACGTGATGCACATTTCCTCCAACGTCGAAGGCCGCATCAAGGCGGGCTGCGACGCCATCGACGTGCTGCGCGCCACGCTACCGGTCGGCACCCTGTCCGGTGCGCCCAAAATTCGCGCGATGGAAATCATCGACGAACTCGAACCCACCAAGCGCGGCATCTACGGCGGCGCGGTGGGCTATCTGTCGTGGAACGGCAATATGGACACCGCCATTGCCATTCGCACGGCGGTCATCAAGGACGGCCGACTGTCGATTCAGGCCGGCTGCGGCGTGGTGGCAGATTCCGTCCCGCAGAGCGAATGGGAAGAAACCCTCAACAAAGGCCGGGCGATGTTCCGCGCCGTCGCGCTGGCGGAACGCGGGCTGGGCTAGTCCGCCGGGCGTTCGTCTGGCGCTGCGCCAGCGCTGGATGAGGGCCGCGCCAGCGCCGCTGCCAGCTGCTTTTCATCCAGCGCCCCTTCCCATTTGCTAATTGCCACGCAGGCCACACCGTTGCCGATGAAATTGGTCAGCGCGCGGCATTCGCTCATGAACTTGTCGATCCCGACCAGCACGGCGAGCGCTTCGACCGGAATGCCCGGCACCGCCGAGAGCGTCGCCGCCAGCGTCACAAAGCCCGCTCCCGTCACGCCCGACGCGCCCTTGGACGTCAGCATCGCGACCAGCAGCAGCGTTAACTGCTGGGCCAGCGTCAACTCGGTGTTGGTCGCATAGGCCAGAAACAGCGCCGCCAGCGTCATGTAGATGTTGGTGCCGTCCAGATTGAAGCTGTAACCCAGCGGCACCGTCAGCCCCACCACCGGCGGCGCACAGCCGGCCGCGCGCAGCTTGTGCATCAACTGGGGTAGCGCGGTTTCCGAACTTGAAGTGCCCAGCACAATCAGCAGTTCTTCGCGGATATAGGCCAGAAAACGCAGGATCGAAAAGCCACACCAGCGGGCAATAGCGCCCAGCACGATGAACACAAAACCGGCAGCGGTGAGATAGAAGGTCGCCACCAGCTCACCCAGCTTCACCAGCGCGCCGAGACCATAGGCGCCGATGGTGAAGGCCATCGCACCGAAGGCGCCCAGCGGCGCGGCCTTGACCACCAGCGCGACTACGCCGAAGAAAATATCGCCCAGGCTTTCGATCGCGTGCGTGGCCGACAGGCGCCGCGCCTCGGGCAGGGCGTTGATGGCAAATCCGGTCAGCACTGCCAGCAGCAACACCTGCAACAGGTCGCCGCCCACAAAGGCGCCGAGGAAGCTGTCGGGAATAATCTGCAGCAGGTGCCCGGTGACGCTGTCGGCTTTGGCGCGCGCAGCGTAGTCGCTCACGCTGGCTGCGTTCAGCGTGGCGAGGTCCAGATTGAAGCCCTCGCCGGTGCGAAACACGTTCGCCACAAGCAGCCCCAGCGCCAGCGCAAAAGTCGACACCACCTCGAAATAGACCAGCGCCTTCCAGCCGACCCGACCGATCCGTCCGGCCTCGCGCACGCTCGCAATGCCGTGCACCACGGTGCAAAACACCACCGGCGCAATCACCATCTTGATGAGCTTGATGAAGGCGTCGCCCAGCGGTTTCAGCGCCTTGGCGGTGTCCGGGGCCAGCATGCCCAGCGCCACGCCCAGCGTCAGCGCGATCAGCACCTGCGCATACAGTTGGGTCCACCAGGGTTTTTGCATCTCGGGCGCTCCGCAAGGGGCGGATTCACGCTGAATCCGGGCCCGTATATTCTCGCGGGCAAGGCCGAAGGCACCACCCCCACCGCACGCTATGGAGTTTGCGATGAATGAAACCCGCTTGTTCTATACCCCGCTCTGGCAAACCGACATCGCCGACCCCAACGACCACTGGGCCGAGCGCCGCGAGCTGATGCTCCAGCGCATCTTCGCGCTGGAAGCCGAGGGCAAGGGCGTGCTGAAAACCAACTTCGGCGGCTGGCAGAGTCCGGAAGATCTGTACCGCTATCGCGAGTTCCAGTGGCTCATCGGCCAGATCATGGCCAAGGCCAATGAGGTGGCCCCGGCGTTTTCGGCCAAGCGCCGGTTTGACGACGGCATCCTGTGGGCCAACATCAACCGTCAGGGGCATTTCAACGCCGTCCACACCCACCCGGACGCCGTGCTCTCCGGCGTGGTGTATCTGAAGTGCGACCACCGCGATCAGGGCGTGATTCAGTTCTTCGACGCGCGTGAGGGCAGCCCCACCGCGCAGTGGCGCTGCTACATGCGGCTGGAAGACGGCGGGCCGGTGATTAACGACGTGCACGAAGTCGTGCCGCAGGAAGGGCATCTGCTGTTCTTCCCGGGCTGGATGAAGCACTGGGTCACGCCCAATCTGACCGACCGCGAGCGCGTGTCGGTGTCATTCAACCTGCGACTGGAGTAGCCCGAGCCACATTTGGGGTCAGAGTAAAAATTATTCGGCCTTACGCCGACCTCACGTGTCTCGGCAGATTTTTTACGCTGACCCGAACTAGTTTTTACTCTGACCCCAAATAGTTGGCTCGATTTTTCCCCTGCCGACACCCCAAGCGCCAGGCCCTCACGGGCTGCAGGGGAGTTTTTACTCTGACCCCAAATATGGCCGGTGGGGATTAGGCTACTTCGTCAACCGCCCCCTCCGCGGCAAACCGCCGCAGCACGTTCTCGGTCATGCGCGAGACGTTGTTGGCATAGTTGGCGTGCGAGAGGCTGCCGCACCAGGCCATCGAGGACGCGCTGAACACCGCGCCGCCCTGACGGGTGGTGGCGTAGGCGATGTCGGCGCGGACCAGCGGGTTGTCGCGCCCGGTGATGCCGGGATAGGCGAAGTACTGGTCTTCCGGCACCAGCATCGCGCTGGCCGAATGACCGTAGGAGCTCGCGAGCAGCAGCGTGTTGGGCGGCGTGCCCAGGCTGTAGTCGATGCGATCGAGCTCCAGCCCGGCCGCGCCTTCGTTAACGAGCCCGAAATCGCCAATGACTTCCTGCGGCCCGATGCCCTCAAAGATAAACGCCACCCGCGGGTCGCGCGCATCCGGCAGCTGGTGATAGCCGGCGGAGACATCAAGCCCGTGCGAGGTGTAACCCGTGCCCCAGATTTTCTGCGGCGCGCGGGCGCGCATGCGCCACAGTCCGCCGCGTTCGCCGGTGGTGCTGTGAAAGAGTTCGCCGGGGCGGCCGCGCCAGGCCTGATCGCCGGTCTCGCCCTTGCGCACTTCGATCATCCACGGCTTCTCCGGGTGCTGGCTGGTGATCCAGTAGAAGCCGTTCGCCCCCAGATACATGCCGCGCCCGCCGGTCGCGAAATATTCCTCGTAGGCGTCCAGCATCTGCGAAGAGGTGTACTCCGCGTGCGAAGGAGAAATCACCACCGCGTAGCGCTTGAGCAGGCTGGCCCCCTCGGCCTGCAGGTCGTGGTCGGTGATGACGTCAAACGCGAAGCCTTTCACCGTCAGCCAGTCGATAAGGTGCAAGTCCGCCGGGAACTGCCACACCGAGCCAAACTCGTGCCGGTAGTCCGGCCGCAGGTTGAGAATCGGCCGGCGCCAGGTGCTGTACTGCACGCCGCGTCCGTCGACGTGATAGTCGTAGGCCGAACGACCCCAGGCCGGGGTGACGTTCAGCTCGATATCCAGATCGTCCAGCGTGGTCAGCACGCCCATCACCGACTGCCCACCAGCGGCGTTCAGCAACACCTGCGAATTGGCGTAGGCGAGGTAGCTGAAGGTCGGGATGACGACCGCGATCCGCGCGCTCGCCGTGCCTTTCGGCGGCACCACAAAAAACGGCACGCGGTCGGTCTTGTCGCCCTGCGCGAGCTTCAATGCGTAGCAACCGCTGGGCAGATCGGGCGGCAGCGTGAAGCTTAAGGAGCGCACCCAGCGGCAGTCGTCCAGGCTGTCTTCGTGGAACCACAGCGCGCCGTACTGCTCGGGGCAGTGCACAAAGTGCTCTTCCAGCCCGTCCCAGTTCCAGCCGGTCATGCCGCGATCCGGCTGGTTGATGCAGACGCCGTGCAGGCCATTGCCGCTAACGTCCTGCGCCGCGTCCGTGGGAATGCCCCGACGGGTCGTGCCGGCGGCAAAATCCCAGTGTGCCAGCGGTGCGGGCCCCGCCTCACCGGCGTGCAGGGCGGCCACTTCGCCATCGGCCAGCGCGTGGCTGTAGAGCTTCGGACCATCCAGCTTGCCGTTGAACAAGGCCACTACCCGAGGCCGGCTGACAAGGCTGGTTTCGGCAAGGCCGGCCATCAGCACCGGCACCGAGGGATTACCCGGCGCCGCCGCCAGCGGGGCGACCGCCGCGCCGTCGGTATCAAGGTTCACCATTCGCCCAAAGCGCGAGTTAACGCTGTTGATGGTCGCCACCTGCGAGAGGCTCAGGGTCTTGCCGGTCACATCGATGCGCGCGACGACCGAGTACCAGACTTCCGGAAACAGCGGCTGGGCGAGGCTGACGCGGCTCTGTTGCCGGCCATCGCTAGCCATCAGCACCAGGTGCCCGTCTTCAATCAGCAGCGCCCAGCCGCGGCGCTCCGCTTCTGACCAGCGCGAGATCACGCCCTGGCGCTTGGCCGGTGTCGTCGACCAGAGATGCAGATGCAGGCTCAAACCCGAGGCGCCGCCCAGATGCGCCGCGGTGTCCGGCACTTCCACATAGGCACCGACCTGCGTGAACTGGGTGCCAACCGCGTACTGACCGTCGACGGCCGACGGCACGGCCTCTTCTTTGTAGCCGGGCCCCGCCGGATTGCGGTCACCGTGGATAAGCCGCACCAGATTCACCTGGCAGCGCCCGGCCTCGGGGCTGCTCAAAAAGAAATCGAGCGTTTCGCCCGGACGGACGTTGGGGCGATCGCAGTAGCCGCGAATTTGCGCGTAGCTCATTTCGCAGCCTCCGCATCCAGCAGACCCAGCGCCACGAGGCGCTGCAGGAAGACCGCATGCACCGCCTCGCGCTCGGTGGCGAAGACCCGCGGGTCGTCGAGCGTCGGGGCGTTGCCCCGTCCCCGCAGCAGGCCCAGCTTGTAACGCTGATAGGGCACTTCGGCGTAGGCGAAGGACTTGCCGTCGATCGGCAGCGCATGCAGGTAGTTAAGGACGTCCTGCAGGGCGGTGCTGTGCGGTGATTGGTCGCCGCGCGGGTCTTCGGCGTGCTCGGCGAGCAGCGCGGGCGTCACCAGCGGGCGCAGTTCGCGGCGTTTGGCCTCGGCAAAAAAAGCCATGAAATCGGCGGTCTTGTCGGCATAGCCGTTGGGATTCTGCAGGGGCACCGGCGTCTCCTTGGGTGGGCGATTCGGGTTTGCTGCAGACCATCCCCTCCAGAGGGGCGGTGGCCTTTAGCGCGTATTTCCAGCTGATTCTCCGGCCACAGCCCGTCTGCGGCAAATCGGCAGCGTGCGCCATTCCCCGCAGACTCGCCGCTGCCCAACGGCCGGCGCCGCTACAAGCGGCTTGGCTGGCCGTCCAGCCATGCGCTACAAGGGAGCCAAGGCCTTTGGCCCGCAAGTATTGAACTGCGCAGGACACCCGAATGCCCGCATCCCAACCCCCCGTAGCCGCTGCCTTTTCCCGGTTGCGCGGGCGACGCCGCCCATGAGTGCGTCCCTCCCCTATCCGGCCTGGCGGCTGGAAACACTGGGCGAGCGTTGCCTGATGGTGGCGTTCCCCTCGACGGTCGACCCCGCGGTCAACGTCGCCGTGCATGCGCTCGCGGCGGCGCTTGAACCGGCGCTGCCCGCCAACTGCGAACTGGTGCCGGCCTTCAGCAGCCTGGCCATCCACTGGCGACCCGTGCCAGAGCGTGACGACCCTGACTGGGCAAACAGCCTGTCGACGCAGTTGCAGCGGCTGCTGGCCGCGGGCTACCAGACGACGGCCGACAGCGGGCGGGAAGTCACGATTCCGGTGTGCTACGGCGGGGAATATGGGCCTGACCTCGCGGCCGTCGCCGCCGCCTGCGGTCTCACACCAAACGCCGTTATCGCGCGCCACGCGGCCTCGCCACATCGGGTTTACATGCTCGGCTTCACGCCGGGCTTTCCGTATCTCGGCGGGCTGGATCCGGCGCTCACCCTGCCGCGCCGCGCCACGCCGCGGGTGAGCGTGCCGGCCGGCAGCGTGGCGATCGCGCGCGAGCAAAGCGGTATCTACACGCTGGACAGTCCGGGCGGCTGGCACCTGCTGGGGCGCACGCCGCTCGCGCTGTTTACGCCGCAGGCGGCCTCGCCCTGCTTGCTGCGACCCGGCGACCGCGTGCGCTTTGTGCCGATTACGCCGGCCGGGTTCGCGGCGCTCGCCGCCGGAGACGCGAGGTGATCGAAGTGCTCTCCCCCGGCCCGCTCAGCAGCCTGCAGGATCTTGGTCGACACGGCTTCCAGCGCTACGGCGTGGGGCCGGCGGGTGCGATGGACGAGTGGTCGCACCGGCTGGCGAACCTGCTGGTCGGCAATGCGCTCGACGCGGCCACGCTGGAAATCACCCTGCTCGGGCCAACGCTGCGCTTCCATCAGCCGGCGCTCATTGCCATCACCGGTGCGGACTTCACGCCGCGCCTCGACGAGCAGCCGGTAGCGCTGGGCTGGCCCCTGCGGGTCGCGGCCGGCAGCCAGCTTGCGTTTGGCCGCCGGCGCTGCGGCGCGCGGGCGTATCTCGCGGTGCGCGGCGGCTATGCGGTAGCGCCGGTGATGGGCAGTCGCAGCACCGCGCTGCGCGCCGGTTTCGGCGGTTTCAAGGGCCGGGCGCTGCGCAAGGGCGACCGCCTGACGGTCGAGCCTGCGCGCGAGCGCTATGCCCCACTGCCGCCCGGGCCGCCGGCAGGTTTTCCACCGATGGCCTGCCCGTCACCCGGCCCGGCCCCGCTGCGGCTGCTGCCCGGTCAACAGTGGGCAGCATTTTCGACGACGGCGCAGCAGCGCCTGCTGGGCGAGGCCTATGTCGTGCACCGCAATTCAGACCGCATGGGTTACCGGCTGAGCGGGCCCGCGCTCGCGCTGGTGGCGCCGCTGGACATGGTCTCGGAGCCGGTCGCCTTTGGTACCGTGCAGGTGCCGCCCGACGGCCAGCCCATCGTGCTGATGGCCGATCGCCAGACCACCGGCGGCTACCCCAAAATCGCCAGCGTGATTGGCGTGGACCTGCCGCGACTGGCGCAGGCGATCCCGGGCGACACGCTGTGCTTTACGGCCAGCACCCTGGCCGAGGCGCGCGCGCTGGACGCCGAGCGCGAGCTGACGCTGCGTCGTCTGCAACGCGAGATGACCGAGTTTCTGGAGACGGACGAATGCCGCGCATCGATTTGAACTGCGACATGGGTGAGAGCTTTGGCGCCTGGACCATGGGCAACGACGAGGCCGTGCTGGCCTACGTCTCCTCGGCCAATATCGCCTGCGGCTATCACGCCGGCGACCCGCGCACCATGCGGCGCACGGTAAGCGCCGCGCTGGCGCGGGGCGTGGCGGTCGGCGCGCATCCCGGGTTTCCCGATCTGGCGGGCTTCGGTCGCCGACCGATGAGTCTCAGTCACGACGAAATCTACGAGGCCGTGCTCTATCAGGTCGGCGCGCTGGCCGGCTTTGCGCGCGCGGCCGGTGGCCGCCTGCGCTTCGTGAAACCGCACGGCGCGCTTTACAACATGGCGGCGCGGGACCGCGCGCTGGCGGACGCGATCGTGGCCGCGGTGGTCGACTTCGATCCCGCGCTCGCGTTCTATGGCCTGGCCGGCAGCCTCATGCTGCAAGCGGCCGAAGCCGCCGGCCTCACGGCGGTCAGTGAAGTATTCGCCGACCGCGGCTATCTCGACGACGGCTCGCTCGCGCCGCGCGGGGAGGCGGGCGCGCTGATCGAGGACCACGCGCAATCGGTCGCGCAGGTGTTGTCGATGGTGCTGGACGGCAAGGTGCGCGCGCTGAGCGGCCGCGAGGTGCCGGTGCGGGCCGACACCCTGTGCATCCACGGCGACAAGCCCGATGCGCTGGCGCTGGCCCGGTGCCTGCGTGACGCGCTGGCCAAGGCCGGGGTCAGCGTGGCGGCGGTAGGGGTCTGAACGCGGTGCTCGATTGCGGTCGCCGCCGCGCCCGACTAGCCTTGAGCCTTCTTCGCGACCGGAGCCTGAGCGATGAGCATTGAGGTCAACGCAAGCGTTACCGTCGCCGGCCATCCCGACGTCGTGTTCACCGAAGCCGCCGGCAAAGTCGAAAACCTCGCCCGCTTCTTCACCGGCTACGCGGGCATCATTCCCGGCATCCGCGAGGCTCGCCTCGAAGGCGACGGCGTGATGCGCGCGGGCGCGCTGCGGCGGGTGCAGTTGTCCGACGGCAGCGTGATCAAGGAACGCATCCTGCGTTTCGAGCCGCCGCAAATTCACGCCTACGACATGGCCGACATGAACACCCTGCAAAAACTGCTCTGCACGAACATGGAATCGACCTGGCGCTTCAGCCCGACCGGGGCGGGCACTCGCATCGACTGGCACTACCGCATCGACCCGCGGAACGGTCTGGTGCGTCCGCTGTGCCTCGTGGTGGCGCGACTCTTTGAGTGCGCCATGCAGCGCTGTTTGAACAATATCGCCGAGGCTTGCCGCGCATGAGTCCGCTGGCCGCCGGCACCAACGAGCGACCGATCACCTGCAGCGGCTGCACAACGCAGTGCGGGCTGCTGGCGCGCCTTGAAGGCGAGCGGGTCACCGCGCTGCGCGGGGATCCGGACCATCCGCTCTCCCGCGGGTACGTCTGCCCCAAAGGCAAGGACGCGGCCGATTTCATCGCCCGGCCCGACCGCTTGCTGATGCCGCTGAAGCGCTTGGGACCACGCGGCGCCGGGCGTTTTGTGGAAGTCGACTGGGACGAGGCGCTGGACGAGATCGCGGGCCGCATCGAGACGCTCACCCGCGCGCACGGCAAACGCAGCCTCGCCTACAGCTACGGCACCTTCCGTGGCGGCGACTGGGGCATCGGCGAGCGCTTCATGAACCGCTTCGGCAGCCCCAACAGCTGCGGTCAGGACAAGATCTGCTACGGCCCGATCACGCTGGCCGAAGCCCTGACCTACGGCATGGGCCCGACCGTCTTCACCCCGCCCGTGGCTGGCCTTACCCGCTGCATCGTGGTCTGGGGCATGCGGCCCTCGGCCTCGGCGCCCTTGCTGTGGCGGGCGATCGGCGAGGCCCGGCGGGCGGGCGCCAAGCTCATCGTGATCGATCCACAGCAAACGCGCGAAGTCGCGCAGGCGGATCTCTGGCTGCGGCCGCTGCCGGGCCGCGATCTGGCGCTGGGGCTGGCGCTGTTGAAGCTGGTGATCGCGCACGGCTGGATTGACCGCGACTTCATCGAGGCACATACGCTGGGCTTTGCCGAACTCAGCGCGCAACTCGCAGGCCATGCGCTTAGCGATTTAACGGCCGCCTGCGGCGTCGAGGCGAGCGCACTCGAGGCCGCCGCAAAACTCATTGGCAGCGCCGGCCCCACGCTGATCCACGCCGGTAACGGCCTGTGTCAGGGCGGTCGCCCGGCGCTGCAGATCGGCCGCACCGTGGCCTGTCTGGTCGCCGTCACCGGCAATCTGGGCCGCGCGGGCGGCCACCAGCTGGGTGGGCCGCCGCGCGACCTGCGCGCCAACGGCGCGATGCTGGACGCGCAACACCTGCCGCCCGCCGCCCGCGCCGAACGCCTTGGCAGCGAAGCGCTGGTCTGGCCGGGCGCGGGCTATGCGGCGCTGGACGAGGCCATGGCGCGCGTGTGGCACGGCCAGCGTGACATCCTCAGCTGGACCGCCACCGCCCACGAACCCGCGCTGTGGCGCGCCATCGAACACGGCCTGCCGTATCCGGTGAAAGCGCTGATCGTGCAGCACCACAACCCGCTGGGCGCCAATCCGGACGCCGCGCGCGTGGCCCGCGCCCTGCAGCACGAGCGACTGGAATTGCTGGTGGTGCACGAACTCTTCATGACCGCCACCGCGCGCCTCGCCGACTTCGTGCTGCCGGCCGCGCACTGGCTGGAGAAGCCGTACTACTCCTACGGCATCGCGTTCATGGGCGCCTTCGGCGATTACGTCGGCGCCGGGCACGCGGTGGTGCCGCCCGCCGGTGAGGCGCGCAACGACTACGAACTCTTCCGGGATCTGGGACGACGACTGGGCCAGGCCGGTGACTGGCCGGACACGGCAGAAGCCTTCTACGCCGAGTGCGCGGCACCGACGGGGCGCAGTTTCGCGGCGCTCGCCAGCGCGCCCGGCGGCCTTAACTTCGGCGCCGCCGCGCGCCATCCCGATCATGCAGACGAAGCGCTGCCGCCATTTGGCGTCTACGGCACGCCGAGCGGCAAGGTCGAGCTTGCCTCCAGCCTGCTCGCCGACTGGGGGCAACCGGCGGTGCCCAGCCTGCTGCAGCCGGCGCTGGATCGGGTCGACGGCGACTGGCCGCTCATCCTCACCACCGGCGGCCGGCGCATCGACGGCTTCCACCAGAACGCCCAGCACCTGCCGCGCTACCGCGCCCATCACCCGCATCCTGAAGCCCTGCTGCATCCCGATACTGCGGCAGACCTCGGCATTGCAGACGGCGCCTGGGTGGAAATCCGCACGCCCGTTGGCGCCGTCCGCCAGCGTGCCCGTCTTAGCAAGGCGGTCGCGCGAACGGTGGTGGAAGCCGACCGTTGGTGGTATCCCGAAGCCACCGGCGATGAGGCCGACCCCTACGGCGTGCTGGCGACCAACATCAACGTCTGTACCAGCGATGCGCCGGCAGACTGCGACCCGGTGCTCGGCACCTGGTTGATGCGCGGGCTGCCGTGCCGTTTGCGCGCGCTGACTTAGCCCCTGAGACACCCATCAAGCGACCAGGCAGATGCTCATGAATCTCGATACCGTTTGGAGTTTTCTCAACCATGAAGGCGTGCAGTTCGCGAGCAAGATGGCCAGCGCGCTGGCCGTCTGGCTGGTGGGCCGCTGGCTGATCGGAGTGGTCGTTCGCCTGCTGGGCGCCGCCCTCAAGGCCGGCAACAAGGTTGATCCCACCCTCGCCAACTATCTGAAGTCCATCGCGGGCGTTGCGCTGAACATTCTGCTGGTGCTCGCCATCCTGGATATTTTCGGCGTGCAGACGACCTCCTTTGCCGCGCTGCTGGCGGGCGCAGGTTTGGCCATCGGCACCGCCTGGGGCGGCCTGTTGTCGCACTTTGCCGCCGGGGTCTTCATGCAGGTGTTGCGACCGTTCAAGGTGGGCGACTCGATTAGCGCCGGCGGCGTCAGCGGCACGGTGCAGGAACTCGGGCTGTTCGGCACCGCCATCGTCACACCCGACAACGTGCTGACGCTGGTGGGCAACAGCAAGATTTTTTCGGAAATCATCCAGAACTACTCCACCCTGCCTTACCGGCGCGTCGACTGCACCGCGAAAATCGCCAATAGCGTGGACCCGCTGGAGGCCATTGAACGCCTGAAAGCCGCGCTGCGCGCCATCCCCAACGTGCTGCCAGAGCCGGCACCGGTGGTGGACATCCTGTCGCTCTCGCCAGAAGGCCCGGTGCTCGCGGTACGCCCCTGCACGGCGGACGCACACTACTGGCAGGTGTACTTCGACACCCACCGCGCGATCGTCAAGACCTTCGCAGCAGCGGGTTATCCAGTGCCAGAAACCCCGCGCGCGCCGCGCGCGGTTTAGTGCCACGGGTTAACACGACGGCAAGAGGGAATGCTCATGACTGTTTCACGTCAGATGCTTTGCATGGTCTATGCGCTGGCCGGACTCATCGCGCTCTTCGGCACCTGGAGCCACAACCTGCACTATTTCAATCAGGGTTTGCTGGCGGCCAATCTGCAATTCTGGCAGGACACGCTGGCCAATCCGGCGACGCGGTCGATCACGGTCGACATCCTGCTGTTCGGCTTTGTGGCGCTGTGCTGGATGCTGCTGGAAGCGCGGCGACTCGGGATGCGCCACGTGTGGATTTATGTGCTGGCCAGCGTGTTTATCGCGATCAGCGCCGCTTTTCCCGCGTTTTTGATTCACCGCGAGCGCGCGCTGGCCGCGCGCGACGGCGCGACGAATGCCGGCAACTTAAGCGTGGGCGATCTGCTGTGGCTGGCCCTGGTGGCGACTGCGGGCATTGGCTATACGGTGCTTTCGTTCACCAGCTAGGGCGCTAGCCCGCCCGGCTCACGTGTAGCGGCGGCACGCGCTGCCGCCAGGGCAGCGCCGCTTCCAGCGCGCCGCCAAGTTGCAGCAGCACATGCTCTTGCGCCGGACCAGCGGCGAGCTGCACGCCTATCGGCAGCGCGTCGGCGGTGGCCGCCAGCGGCAAGGACAGCGCCGGCGTGCCCATCAGGTTGTGCGGCAGGGTGTATTGGCAAACCGGGGCAAAAATCTGCGGCGCCAAGGCGTCGAAGCCCACATCCGCCCGACCCAGGTTGTAGCGTCCCCAGGACTCGGCGGGCCGTGCGGTAGTGGGGGTGAGCCAGACGTCATAGCGCGTAAAAAACGCCCCCAGCGCGCGACGCGCGGCGTTGAGCGCGCCCATTGCCGGCAGAAACTGCGCGGCGCTCATGCCGCGCGCATAGTCGTAGGCTTTGAGAATCACCGGCTCGACCGTGGTCTCGTCCACGCTGCGTCCGGTGCGGCGGGCGTAAGCGTCCAGCCGCACGTCCAGCCCAAAAAACCACACGTCCAGCATCGCGCGCATGGCGGCAAGACCGTCGAAGGGCAGGTCGTATTCCTCCACCGTATGGCCCATCTCGGCCAGCAGTGCCGCGGTGCGGGCGACTGCGGCGGCCACCTGCGGATCGGTGGTGACGCCGGCCAGCGGTGCGGTCGACCAGCCGATGCGCAGGCGGGGCGCTGGCGCATTCAGCAATTCGAGATAGGACGTTGCGGGTCGCGGAATCAGGAACGGATCGCCCGGCTGCGGCACGGCGAGGCAATCGAGCAGCAGCGCGGTGTCGCGCAGCGTTTTGGTTTGCACGAAGTTTTGCGACAGGCCGTAACCGCCTTCGTCCACGTTGGGCGCGAACGACACCCGCCCGCGCGAAGGCTTGAGGCCAACGCCGCCGCAGAAACTCGCCGGAATGCGCAGCGAGCCGCCGATGTCCGAACCGTGCGCCACCGGCACCATGCCGGCCACCACCGCCGCCATGCCGCCGCCGGTCGAGCCGCCGGCGCTGTAGCCCTGCCGCCAGGGCGTCGAGGTATTGCCGTAGAGCGCGCCTTCGGTGGTGCCGGCCATGGAATATTCCGGCGCCGCCGAACGGCCGATGATGTTGAGCCCCGCGGCCTTCACCAGTCGGCAGTAGGCGGTTTCGACTTCCACCGTCATGCCTGCGCAGAGCCGGCTGCCAAATTCGATACGCCGACCCGCCTCGTGGCCAAACACATCCTTCATCAGGAACGGCACGCCGCGCAGCGGACCCGCGCCGAGGGTGGTTTCATCCAGCGTGTCGATGCGATCGGGATAGGTTTCGACCACGGCGTTGACGGCCGGATTGACCGCCGCGATCGCCGCCGCCGCGAGCCGTGCGAGTTCGGCGGGCGTGACCTCGCCGCGCGCCACCAGCGCAGCGAGGCCCGTGGCGTCGTAGCTCGCGTATTCCGCAAGGTTCACGCGACTAGCCCACTTGCGCCGGCAGCGTCGCGTAGTGGTCGAGCAACTTCAGCGTCTCGGTTTCCGACAGCGAGGGCACGCCCATGATCGCGCGGTGCACGCCAAGGTCGCGGTAGCGTTTCAGTTTGTCGACATCGTCGGCCGCCCAGAACACCGACACTTCGATGTCTTCCGGCTTACGGCCGTGCTTGCGCACCCGTGCGTGCAGATCCGCGATGTCGGCGGCGAGGTCGTCGACCATCATGTCGATGGGCAGCCAGCCGTCGCAGTAGCGCGCCACGCGCTCGCGGCCATAGGGCGTGGAGGCGCCCATCGTGATCTGCGGATAGGGCCGTTGTACCGGCTTCGGGTGACTCCAGATCGGGTCGAAGTTCACGTATTTGCCGTGATAAGCGGCGTTTTCCTGCGTCCAGATTTGCTTCATCGCGGCGACGCGTTCTTCCAGCACTTTCCAGCGGGTCTCGAAGGCCACGCCGTGGTTTTCCATTTCTTCGGCGTTCCAGCCTGCACCGACACCGAAAATAAAACGGCCGCGGGAGATGAGATCCAGCGAGGCCACTTCTTTCGCAAGCAGGATGGGATCGCGTTCGGTGACCAGCACCACACCGCTCGCGATTTTGATGTTGTTGGTCACCGCCGCAGCGGCGGTCATCGCGACGAAGATGTCGTAGAGATGCCAGTAATCGGGCGGCAGTTCGCCACCTGCGGGAAAGGGCGTGCGGCGCGAGGCGGGGATATGCGTGTGCTCGGGGAACCACACGGACTCGAACCCGCGTTCTTCACAGGCCTGCGCAAAATCATCCGGCCGCATGGCGAAGTCGGTGGAATAGAGCATCGTGCCGAATTTCATTTAAGCGTTCTCCCCATCGTGTTTTTTGGTGACGCGCCTGCCGGCGCCGGGTTTTGAGCCGAGGTCTGCACTATCGCGGCAGGGCAATCGTGCCGACAAGAGGGGCGTCCTGCCCCGACTTGGGTGGTCCTGGACTTGGCGCCGGCGTCGAACAGCATTCGTGGGAGGGGCTTTCTGCCCCGACTGAGGTGATCCTGGACTAGGCGCTGGCGTCGCGGCGGTGCCGATCCCACGGGGGCATGTATGCGTCGAATAGCATTCGTGGGAGGGACATTCTGCCCCGACTCGGGTTGTCCTGAACTTGGCGCTGGCGTCGCGGCGGTGCCGCTCCCACGGGAGGCACGCGTGCGTCGAACAGCATTTGTGGGAGGGGCATTCTGCCGCGACTCAGGTGATCCTGGACTTGGCGCTGGCGTCGCGGCGGTGCCGCTCCCACGGGGGCATGTATGCGTCGAATAGCATTCGTGGGAGGGGCGTCTTGCTCCGACTCGGGTGGTCCTGGACTTGGCGCTTGCGTCGCGGCGGTGCCGCTCCCACGGTGGATTCATGTATGCGTCGAACAGCATTTGTGGGAGGGGCATTCTGCCCCGACTCGGGTGATCCTGAACTTGGCGCTGGCGTCGCGGCGGTGCCGCTCCTACGGAGGCCTGTATGCGTCGAACAGCATTCGTGGGAGGGGCTTTCTGCCCCGACTCAGGTGATCCCGGACTTGGCGCTGGCGTCGCGGCGTTGCCGCTCCCACGGAGGCCTGTACGCGTCGAACAGCATTCGTGGGAGGGGCATCCTGCCCCGACTGAGGTGATCCCGGACTTGGCGCTGGCGTCGCGGCGTTGCCGCTCCCACGGAGGCCTGTACGCGTCGAACAGCATTCGTGGGAGGGGCATCCTGCCCCGACTGAGGTGATCCTGGACTTCGCGCTGGCGTCGCGGCGTTGCCGCTCCCACGGGGGGCACGCTGATTGATGCGCGCGGTAGCACATCGGCTCTCCTGCACGGCAGGCGACGCGTCCGGCGCCTGGGCCTACTTGCCGCCGAATACTTTTTTCAGCAAATCGGTGCTGCGCGCTGCCGGGTTCTGGCGAATGCTTTTCTCTTCGGCGGCGAGTTTGAGAAACAAACCGTCCAGCGTTTTTTCGGTGATGTACTTGTCGACGTCGGCGCTGCCGCCGAGTTGGTCGGCGGCCGGACCGGCCTTGCTGACGAGCTTTTTGAACGCGCTGGTCACGCCGGCGCTGTCGGTGGTGGACTTCACGATCGGCAGGAAGGCGCTGCTCAGCGCGCCGGAAGTCTTGCTCTTGAAATAACGGGTGGCGGCATCGTCCGGGCCATTCAGCATGGCCTTGGCGTCGGCGATGCTCATCTCGCGGATCGCCTTGCCCACGATCGGCGCAGCCTTGGGCACGGCCTGCTCGGCGGCCTTGTTGAGGGTGGTTTCAAACTCGTCCACCAGCTTGCCCTGCCCCAGCATGCGCAGCGCGCCGTCGGCTTTCTGCAGCGGGCCGGGCAGCGGGATTCGCACCGACTTGTCGTTGAGGAAGCCGCCGGCTTTGCCCAGACCCTTGATCGCGCGCTCCGCGCCCACGGCCAAGGCGTCTTTAAGTCCCCCGGTCATGTCGCTGTTCGACAGCCCGCTGGCGCTGCTGCCGGGCTTGCTGCCGGTCGCACCGCTGACCGCGCCGGTGACGCTTTTGAGGGTGTTGAGGTCGACCGCCTGGGCCGCGGGCAGCGCAAGACTCAAACCAAGACACAAAACAAAACTGCTGTGCAGACGCATGGGAACTCTCCTTGGGTTATCGCCGTTCATCGTCGGATCCGCGCCGCGGTTTGGCAAACGCGCGCGGGTCCTGCGGGGTGGACGCATTGCCGGACTGCGGGCGCGAGCTGGCAGCTGGCGCCGGGCGCGTTTCGGGTCGCGCCATCGGGCTAGGCGCGGGGCGGCGCAGCGGCGCGGCCTCTGGCACGGGACGGGGCGGCGGCAGCGGCTGGGCGGGCAAGCGCAGGCCGGGCATGGGGGACGGCGCGACGGGCCGAGGCGCCGGCGCGGGCCGTTCCACCGGAGCAGGCCGCGTCGCCGGCAGCGGGACGGGCGGCGGCAGGCGGACTGCGGCCGGTTCGGGGTGTAGCACGCTGCTCGGCCGTTCGGCCGGACGCGGCGCGGGTCGCCGGTCGACCGGTGCCGGGCGGCGGTCCGGCCGCTGGCTCTGGCTGGCGTCGGACGGCGGCAGGCGCGTCGCCGGGGGCATGCCCGGACGCAGCACGGTGCTTGGTCGCCCCTCGGGCGCGGGTCGCGGCGGTGGGCGCAGTCCGGGCGGCAGGCCGTCTTGCAGATCCTGCTCGCTGACGTTCGGCATTTGCGGCGGCGGCCGACCCCCTTCAGGCCGGGGCCGACCGCCCCCTTGCGGCAAGCCTGCGCTCACCCCGGGACGGCCAACCCCCTGCGCGTTGCCGTCCGGGCGCGGCACCGGCCGGGTGGTCGGACGACCGGGCGGCGGCGCCACGGTGGTCCCGGTCGCGGTGGTCGGTCGGGGCGGCAACTGCGGCTGCGGCTTGGGTTTTGGCCGGTAGTGGGTGTTCACCTGCTCGCGCACGGGCTGGGTGACCAGCGCAGGCCGCGGCTTGCCGCCCAGCGCCTGCACGCCCTGCCCCTCGAAGCGGTTGAAGTAGTTCACCTGCGTCTGGTGGACGTTCACCACCACCTGCGGACCATAGCCCGGCGGCGGCCGTTGCCAGACCGGCGGGCGCTGCCAGTACCAGGGATAGTCCGGCGGCGGACGATAGCCAAAACCCGGCCGATAGCCGGGCCGGAAGCCGTAACCGTAGTAGGGCCGGTAGCGATAAACCGTCACCGACCAGGGACGGTTGTCGTAGTAGAAGTAACCCGCACCCCAGCGCGGATACGGGCAGGGGTAGCGGTTGTAGTACTCCCGATGCACCCGCCGGTCGTCGTCAAACAGATTCGACAACACGATGCCGGCGGTAAATCCGATTACCCCGGCGGTGACCACCTGCCCGGTGCTGAAGCCACTGTTGGCGCTGGCCACCACCCGCGAGACGCCGGCCTCGCCCGGCACCGCCACAAACTGCGCCGGCATCGCTGCCGGCTCGGTGTAGACCGCTTCCGGGTTGTACTGCGGCACATGGAAGACCCGCGGATTGGCCGGCGTGATTTCCACCACCTGTTGCGCATCGACCGTGCGCTGGGAGACTTCCTGCTCCGGCGTGGACGTCAGATTGCCCTTGGCGACCGCCTGCGCCCGCAGGCGCTGCACCGCCGCCATCAGCGCCGTCTGGTCGGCGTTGAACACCGCGCCGAGGCGCCGCGTCCAGGCGAAGTTCTGGCACATCATGTCGAGCACCGAAGGGAAGGCCAGCAGCATCCGCGCGCCGGGTCCAAAGCCCGAGCGCTCGGCGGCTTCGTCCAGCTCGCGTCCGCTTAGCTGTTGCTTGTCGAGCCGCCAATTACCGGCGTCCAGCACTTCCTGTGGATGCGAGGCGGTGGCAAACATGGCGCCCAGCAGCGCATCCGGATACAGCGCGATGGGTGCCAGCAGCTCTTCAAGCGCGGTCGCTTCCAGCGCTTCGGCCGAGGCCGGCGGCTCCAGCGCCAGCGCCTCGCTGGTCGACGTCGCGGGCGGGGTCTGCGCCGCCACCGTGGGCTGAAGTGGAATCAGCGCGGCCAGCGCGCAGACCACGATCCCTCGTTTCAGCAACTCCGATGTCACGGCGCCTCCTGCGGCGATGAGCGAACGTCCAGCGATTTTCCCAGCCGGGCGTTATGCGCCGCGAGCTGCCTTGGGTCAGCCTCATTCGCAGGCGAGCGCCATGCTCAGCCCGCGCGGATGAATCGCGTGTTAACGCGCGACCATGCTGCGTCAGGTAAACGCCAAATGCCGGGCAATTGCGCTGCTTTCTGCGCTTAGCCGCCCGACCGTGAGGCGCTACAGTCGGTCTTCTTCAACCCGCCCGACAAGGACTTCGCCATGCGCCACGCCCCGCTTATCGCCCTGCTGTTCCTCGCCCTGCCCAGCCTTGGCCATGCCGGCTGCTACGGCACCGGCAGCTTTCGCAGCTGCACCGACGCCAGCGGCAACCACTACACCATCAACCAGCTGGGCAGCACCACCTTGATGCAGGGCTACAGCAGCAGCACCGGCAACAGCTGGAACCAGACCACCAACCGCATCGGCAACAGCAGTTTCAGCCACGGTCACGCGGCCGATGGATCCAGCTGGAGCAGTTCCTCGCACAATCTGGGCGGCGGCTATCGCAGCATTCAGGGGCAGGACTCACGCGGCCATCGCTTCAATGCGCTGTGCGGCCCGATGGGCTGCAACTAGTCCGTCTGTCCGCAGGCGAGTGCTAGAGTGGCCGCCATGTCTGACGCCCTCCACGCCGCCCTGTCCAGCCTGCAGCAACGCGCTGCCTGGGAAGACGTGGCCGCCCGCAGCGGCGGCCCGCTGGGGGCGGCGGCGGCACGCGCGGCCAGGCTGCGCAAATGCGCGCAGGAACTGGCAGCCTGCACCGACCATGCGCGCGCACGCGAAGTCCTGTGCCGCCACGCGGCCCTGGCCCGCGACCACACGGGGCGCTTCCTCAATACCCTCGCGGCCGAATTGCGCCCCCTTGCGCGCGCTTTGGATGAGGCTGCCGGTGACGCCGGAGCGGGGGCGGTATGACGCGCCTTCCCGCGCTACTGCTCATCGCCCTCGTCGTCGCCTTCAGCGCGCGCGCGGTCTGGGCGCAAGGCCCGCTCGGCATCGCCTTTGTTCAAGCCCCGGAAGCCGCCACCGGCGTCTGTGCCGGCAGCTCGCCCGACGAGGCCTTCGCCTGTGCCCGACGCGCGTGCGCCACAGGCGGCGTCAAACCCGGCCAGTGCCTGCGCGTCGCCTGGTGCTTCCCCGCCGGCTGGAGCACCGACGTCTTCGTTCAGGACAGCAACGGCCTGCACGGCCACGAATTTTCCTGCGGCTGGCCCAGCCGCGATCTGGCCGAAGCCGCCGCCGCGCTCCGCTGCGACAAGACGCGGCGCGAACGGGTAGAGATGTGCGAAGTGGTGCGGGTATTTGGGCCGGATGGTGGGGAAGTGGGGCGGTAGGGCATGGCAATGCTTGCTCCCCTTGTGTGGCAACACGCCGCATGAGCAGCCCCGACTTGCAGACCAAAGCCTGCGTCTTTTGCAGCTTGCCGGCCGCGCGCATCCGGCTGTCCTCGCCGCTCGCCCTCGCGCTGGACGACGCCTACCCGGTCTCACCCGGCCATATGCTGATCATCCCGCGCCGACACGTCGCGTCGTTTTTTGAGCTGGAAAACGCCGAGCGCGAAGCGATGCTCGCCCTGCTCGACCAATGCCGCGAATCGCTGCTGGCAGCGCGCCAACCGGACGGCTTTAACCTCGGCCTGAATGACGGCCCATCGGCCGGCCAAACGGTCATGCACGTGCATCTGCATCTCATCCCGCGGTATCGCGGCGACCGCGCCGACCCGCGAGGTGGCGTGCGCTGGGTGATGCCCGACAAGGCGGACTACTGGTCGGCACCGTGACCGAACCGAGCCTACAGGGTGCGCTCACCAGACTGCGCGAGGCCTTGCTGGGCGGGGATTTGATCGCGGACCAACGCGGCCACTACGCCAGCGCTGGCGGCGTGCGCGCGGCGCCGGTAGCGCAGGTCCGCGCCCTGCTCGGCCAGTCCCTGTCGGTAAGCGAGGCCTTGCTGAACCCCGCCGCCGGCGACGTCGCACACGGTCTGCGACGCTTGCGCGCAACTGTCGATGAATTAAGCCAAGCCTATACGCAGGACAGCGTTACGCGCCTGCATACCGGTGGTTCAAGCAGCCTGCTCGACGCCCTGCAACTTGAGCTCACACGCTGTCGGCGTGCCTCGCTGGCGGTTGCGTTCCTGATGCACAGCGGCCTGCGTCTGCTCGAGGGCAGCGTGCGCGCCGCGCTGTTGCGAGGAGCATCGCTGCGCGTGCTGACGACCGATTATCTCGACACCACCGAGCCCGAGGCCTTAGAGATCCTGACGCGCATCCCCGGGCGGCTCGACGCCCGAATCTACGTCAATCCGGCGCGCAGTTTTCATCCCAAGGTGTACTGGTTCGAGCGCCACGATGGCTCGGGTCGCGCGTACATCGGCTCGGCCAATCTCTCGCGCGCCGGCCTGCTGGAAGGCGTTGAGTGGACCTGGTCGGTGCTCGACTTCGACAGCGGCGTGCCCATGGCGGCCATCAGTCAGGCCTTCGATTCGCTGTTCGAGGATCCGCACAGCCTGCCGCTCACACCCGACTTTATCGCCGCCTACGCCGCGCGGCGGCAGCCATTGCCCTATGGGCAGACGCGGCCGCCACAGCTACCCGCACTGGTGCCCCGCCCGATGCAGGAACTGGCGCTGCGCGAACTGGCCCGAATGCGCGCGGACGGTGAGCGCCGCGCGCTGGTGGTGGCGGCGACCGGGCTGGGTAAAACCTATCTGGCCGCGTTCGACGCGACCGATTTTCAGCGCACGCTGTTCATTGCCCACCGCGAAGAACTATTGGTGCAGGCCGAAGCCGCCTATCGCGCGGTGCATCCCAATCGCAGTTGCGGGCTCGTTCAAGGCAGCCAGCGAGAACTCGATCGCGACATGGTCTTTGCGACCATCCAAACCCTGATGCGCCCCGAGGTGCTGGCCGCGCTGTCTGCCGCGCAATTTGATCACATCGTCGTTGACGAATTTCATCACGCGGCCGCCGAGAGCTATCGGCGTGTGCTGGAAGCGTTGCGGCCGCGCTTCCTGCTCGGCCTGACCGCCACGCCTTATCGCGCAGACAACCGCGACGTGCACGCGCTCTGCGACGACAACGTCGCGTATCAGGTGGGCCTGTTTGAAGCGATAGCGCTTGGCTGGCTGTGCCCCTTCCACTACTACGGTGTGGCCGACGTCGTGCATTACGACGACACGCTGCTGAACAGCGCCCGCAGCGGCTACGACGCGACGCGCCTGACGCTGCGCTTCAATACCGATGAACGCGCGGCGCTGGTGCTGGCAGAGCACCGCAAGCATGCGAGCGTGGCTGCGCTCGGGTTTTGCGTGTCGATTGCGCACGCCAACTTCATGGCTGCGTACTTCACCAGGCAGGGCGTGCCGGCCCTGAGCGTCCACTCGGGACCGGAGAGCCACGACCGTGCCGACGCCATTCGGCAACTGACAAGCGGCGCGGTGCGGGTGCTGTTCACCGTTGATCTGTTCAACGAAGGCGTGGATATCCCCTGTGTGGATCAGGTGCTGTTCCTGCGCCCTACCGAATCTATGACGATCTTTGTGCAGCAACTGGGCCGCGGCTTGCGCCTGCACGAGGCGAAGTCTGTTCTGACGGTGATCGATTTCATCGGCAACTATCGACGCGCGAGTTTCAAGCTGCCGTTTCTGGTGGGGGACGAGTGCCTCGATCCGGATGCCCAGCGCAAGGCGCTGCGCCAATTGATGGCGCAGGACGGCGCGCTGTCCTTACCCGGCGTCGTAATCCATCTCGCGCCGGTCGCGCTGGCCACGCTACGCCAGTCGCTGGACCAGACCACCAAGCTGCGTGACGCCCTGATCGAGGCGTGGCAAGCATTGCGGAGCGCGTTGGGTCGGCGGCCAGACCTCATGGAAGTCGACCGACAGGCACGATTTTCGGCGCGGCAGTTCGTGCGCGCCTTTGGCAGCTGGCATGACGTGCTGGCGGTCTGCGATCGGCTAAGCGAGACGGAACAAGCGCTTGAAGCGCGCTGCGGCGAGTTTCTGTGCTATCTCGAAAAAACCCCGCTGACCAAGTCTTACAAAATGGTCAGTGTGCAGGCGCTGTTCAAGCACGGGGAATTTCAGACGGCGGTCGGCGCTTCAGCGCTTTGCGCGCATTTCCGCGAGCATTTCGGGAAGGAGCGCTTCCGGCCCGACATCGACGGCACGGCCATCGAGCAGATTTTCGAGGTCAGCGACGAGGCGCTCCTCGACTATCTACAGCGCAACCCGATCAACGCGCTCATTGGGGGCAATACGGAACAGCCCTCGCCCTGGTTTGCATGGTCAGAGGCGATCCGCGAACTGCGCTACATCGGTCCCGTCATTGACGACGTCGCGGCCTTTGCCAAGGCCGTACGCGAGCGCCTCGACTGGCGCCTGCACGAGTATATGAAGCGACCCGGGCCCGGCAGCGGGCTGTACAAGGTCCTCGGCAGCGGCAACCAGCTGTGCATCATGCTGGGCAAGCATGGACCGGCGAAGAACTGCACGCGAACGGTCAAAATCAACGACCGCTATCTCTACGGCTTCTTCAAAAGCGTCGCGCTAAACAAGCTTGGAGAAAGTGATCTTGAGGCGCAGTCGTCGACCGCCTTCCTGACCGCGCAGTTACGCAGCCTGTTCGACGACTTGCCCGCGAGCGTCATTGAAGGTCGGCTCGTCCGCATCACGCGCCTCCCCGGCGAAGACTGCCTGCTCATCGAACGCGGCGACTAACCCCCTACCCCACAAACCGCCCAAACGGCCCACTCACCTCATAGGTTATCCCCCAGCCCGCCGGCCCGCCGCGCTGCGAGCTGAAATAGAGCCGCGTTCCGTCGGGGCTGAAGGCAGGCCCGGCGATTTCCGAGCTGTCCTGACCGGTGATGCGTAACAGCGGCGCGAGCTGACCGTTACGGTCAATGATGACGAGCTGCATATGGCCGCCGTCTTCGGCCACCAGCAGATCGCCGCTGGCAGTAGCGGTGATGTTGTCGACGCCGCTCAGGATGGGCGTTTTCGATTCGGCTAGCGCATAGACCACGCGCAGCGCACCGGTGGCGGGGGTGTATTGCCACACGCGGTTGTCACCCTTGGTGGTGAAGTAGATAGCGCCCTGGTGATGCCAGATGCCTTCGCCGCCGTTGAAGCGGGTGGCGGCTTGCCGCTGATGACGGGTCTGAGTGTCGCTTTTGCCCGGATTGGGCGCTGCGAGGTCCAGCCACTGAATCTGCTGCGCGTCGTTGACCTGCGCCACCTGCAATTGGCCGCGCGCAAGATCCGGCCGACCCGCCGCGTCGCGGGCCGCCGGCACGTAGCGATAGAGACAGCCGTCGGGTTCATCTTCGGTGAGGTACAAGAGGCCGCTGGCCGGATCGATCGCCACCGCTTCGTGCTTGAAGCTGCCGAGGGCGGGCCGCACCTCGGGCTTGCGCACGCCCAGCGGGTCGCACTCAAACACCAAGCCCTGCGCGCGTTCTTCGCAGGACAGCCAACTGCCCCAGGGCGTGGCGCCACCGGCGCAGTTGCGGCTGGTGCCGCCGAGGATCGAGTACATCTGCTGCACGCGGCCGTCGGCGGCAAACTGCAGCGCGCCGACGCCGCCGGTGTCCATCACTTCGCTGTTGGAGACATAGACCCAGCCGCCGTCGGGCGTGGCAAAGGTCGCGCCGCCGTCGGGCGCGCGATGCCAGCGGTAACTGTCCGCCGCCGCGCCGGACAGCGGCTCGCCGGCACGCGCCACGATGCGCGCGGTAAAACCCTGCGGCAGGCAAATGCCCAAGGCGTCCGGCGGCTGCAGCGGCCCAACCCCGGCCAGCGTCGCGGCACGCAGCGGCTGGCTGAGCGCAAGCAGCGAGGGACCAAGGGCAAGGCCGGCCAGCGTTTGACCGGCGCGTTGCAGAAAGCGGCGGCGAGGCGGTGAGAAAGCATCGGCGGTCATGGACGGTTCCTGCGTAAACGAGGTCGACAGCATTGCACACCGCCGCGTACGCCAGTATGACCGCGGCGGATGAGGCGGCCTGCGCGCGGGGCTTAACACACGCGCCGGAAAGCGCCACAGTCGGCACATAAACAGCACAACAAGAGGGGAGCCGGGCCATGCAATTGATCATCGACAAACACCTGCAAGTGCCCATGCGCGACGGCGTGCTGCTGGCGACCGACGTCTACCGCCCGGCCGGGCCCGGCCCGTTTCCGGTGGTGATGATGCGACTGCCTTACAACAAGGAACAGCCGGTGCTGCTGTTCCTGGCCGGCGACATCCTGCGCGTGGCGCAGGCCGGCTACGCGGTGGTGGTGCAGGACTGCCGCGGCACCTGGGCCTCGAGCGGTGAATTCAGCCCGTATTTTCAGGAAGCCGAAGACGGCGCCGACGCCATCGCCTGGGCGGCGGCAGAGCCCTGGTCGACGGGTGAGGTCGGCATGATGGGCGCGTCCTACTACGGCGCCACGCAGTGGCTGGCGGCAATCGAAGCGCCGCCGGCGCTGAAAGCCATTGCGCCCTTCATCACCACCGATCAGTACTACGAGAAATGGACCTATCAGGGCGGCGCGTTCCAGCTTGGCTTCATGCTGCAGTGGGCGAGCGCGACGTTTGGCGTGGCCGAAGCCGTGCGCCGGCTGCTGCGCGGCACGGGCGACGCGGCGGGCGTCGGCACCGCGATCGGCGCGGCCGACGCGGTGGCGGCCAACTACTGGCACCTGCCACTGTGCGAACTGCCGGCGGTCGCCAATCTCACGCCCTACGTGCAGGACTGGCTGGCGCACCCGAGCTACGACGACTACTGGCGGGCCGCCGCGCCCTGCGAGCACTACGCCAAGATCACCACGCCGGCGTTAAATTTTGGCGGCTGGTACGACCTCTTCCTGGGCGGCACGCTGGCCAACTATGCGGCGATGAAAGACCGCACCCCGCAGAAGCTGGTCATTGGGCCCTGGGTGCACGGCTACAACGGCGGGGTGTATCCGGCGCGCAATTTTGGCCTGATGGCGCACGACGGCGTGGCCGACGTCACCGCGATGCAGATCCGCTGGTTCGATCATTTCCTGAAAGGCGAGGCCAACGGCGTGCTGGACGAAGCCCCGGTCAAGGTTTTCGTGATGGGGCCGGACGTCTGGCGCGAGGAAGCCGACTGGCCGCTGCCCGACACCGACTGGCAGCAGTGGTACCTGCACAGCGCGGGCTCGGCCGGCACCAAAGCGGAAGACGGCGTGCTGTCGCCGCGCGCACCGGGTCAGGAAGCGCCCGACAGCTACCTCTACGACCCGCGCGATCCGGTGCCCACCGTCGGCGGCGCGAGCTTTCTGCCAGGCCTTTTCATTGCGGCCAACGCGGGCCCCCGCGACCAGCGCGAAGTCGAGCAGCGCGCCGACGTGCTGTGCTACACCAGCGCGATGCTGGAGCGGGATCTGGAAGTCACGGGTCCAGTGCGGCTCGTGCTGTATGTGAGTTCATCCGCGCTCGACACCGACTTCACCGGCAAGCTGGTCGACGTCCATCCCGACGGCACGGCGCTCATCCTGACCGACGGCATCCTGCGCGCGCGTTACCGGGAAATCCTGTCGGCGCCACAACTGATGACGCCGGGCGAGGTGTACCGGCTTGAAATTGATCTGGTCGCCACCGCAAACGTGTTTGCCGTCGGGCATCGAATTCGACTTGAAGTGGCCAGCGCCAACTTCCCGCGCTTTGATCGCAACACCAATACTGGCGGCGTGATTGCGACCGAGACCGAAGCAGATTTTGTGCGCGCGACTAACACGGTGTGGCATGACGAACTGCGGGCATCGCATCTGGTGCTGCCGGTGATTGCGCGGGCTTAGGCGGTCGAGGGGCGTAGCCGCGATTCGGCATCGCGATTGTGGGAGGGGCTTCCTGCCCCGACTCAGGCTGTCGCCGACTTGCCGCTGGCGTCGCGGCGTTGCCGCTCCCACGGGGGATGCTGGCTTTGGCTCCTGGGATCGCTTACTGAATCGCGGGTCAGGTTCGAAGGGCATTGTGGGAGGGGCTTCCTGCCCCGACTCAGGCTGTCGCCGACTTGATGCTCGCGTCGCGGCGTTGCCGCTCCCACGGGGGATGCTGGCCTTGCCACACGGGATCTCTCACGGGAAGACCAAGCGCCATGCACCTCAGGCCGGGCGCGCGGCGCGCAGGGCTTCCGCGGTGTGGGCAAATGCGTCCGGGGTGGCGGCCTGTGGACTGACGACCAGCGTGTGGATACCGCTCGCGTACTCGCGCTTGAGCTGCGTGATGCAGTGTTCGGCATCGCCGAACAGAAAGATGCGGTGAATCATCTCCTCGCTGATCGCCGCCGAAATACGCGCGCGATCGCGGCTGGCATAGCCGGCGCGCACCTCGTCCACCGCCGCGCCGTAACCCAGCCGCTGCATCACCGCCTGATAGGCCGGCGCCGAGGCGTAGAAGGCAAAATGCTGGCGGTAGAAGGCGAGCGTCGCGGCGTATTCCTCGGCGTTGCGGGTGACCACCACCGCGCGGCGCTTCACGATTTCCAGTTCTTCTATCCGCCGGCCGCTGCGTTTGGCGCCCAGATCGATCTGCGCAAGGGCGTTGGCTAATTCACCCGGCGGCGTGAAGTCGTTCAGCACCACGCCGTCGGCGAGTTCGCCGGCCAGCGCCAGCATGCGCGGCCCCATCGCGCCGAGCTGCAACGGCACCGGCGGCACGGGCGGTGACTGCAATCGAAAGCCGTTGCTCTGCAGATGCTGACCGCTAAACGCGGTCTTGCCGCCCGCAAAGATTTGCCGCAGCAGTTGCAGGTATTCCCGCAGCTGGCGCAACGGATGCTCGAACGGCACGCCGTACCAGCGCTGCACCATATTGCCGGTAGACGAGCCCAGGCCCAGCACGAAGCGACCCGGCGCCTGCGCGACGATGAAGCTGGTTTGTGCCGCGAGCACCGGCGCCGGTGCGTTGAACATGGGCACCACGCCGGTCGCGATCCGCACCCGCGAGGTGGTGACCGCCAGCGCGGTGGCGAGCGCCATGGGGTCGAACATGCCTTCGGCATTCGGCAGCCAGACATCGTCGTAGCCGGCCGCGTCAGCCCATTGGCCGCGTGCCAGATCGGCATTGAGGTCGGGCGCTGGCCATAACATCAAACCAAGACGGGCGCGGTGCGACATAGCGGGGTTCCTTGCGGCGAACAAGACGGGCAAGCTGCCAGCCTTGCCTGTCGGCGATTCCGACATATCCGCGCAGGGGCGGCAAGCGTCCCGGCGCCTCACGAAAGAGGCTTCAACTTATGAGCAACGACCTCGCAACCGCCATCGCCCGTAGCGCCGAAGGCTTTCGCGCCGACAGCGCCCGCGCGCGCGTCACTTTCCGCGCCGACTCCGCGCTACAGCAGGGCTTTCATTCCGAAGTGAAGCTGCGCGATCACCAACTGACCGTCGACGAACCCAAAGGCATTGGCGGCAGCGACCAGGGCCCGACGCCGGTAGAGCTGGTGCTGGCGGCGCTCGGCAGCTGTCAGGAGATCACCTATCGCGCGTTCGCGACCGCCATGGGCATTGCACTGGATGGCGTGTCGGCGCGGGTGGAAGGTGACATCGACTTCCGCGGCTTCTTCGCCATCGACCCCACCGTACGGCCAGGCTTCGGCGCCCTGCGGGTGAATATCACCCTGCGCTCCCGCGCGAGCGAAGCCGAGATAGCGCAGCTCATCGCCGCCGTGAACAGCCACTGCCCGGTGCTCGATATGCTGAACACGCCGGTGCCGACCACCTTGCAGACCACGGTGGTCGTGGACTGACGGGCGGGCGTCTAGTCGCTCGCCGGGCGGCGCGACGGCGGGCGTTCCAGCCCGCGCGACTGCAGGTATTCGTCGTAGGTGCCGCGGAAATCGATGATTTCCGTCGGCGTGATTTCCAGCACCCGGGTTGCCAGCGACGACACAAACTCGCGGTCGTGGCTGACAAAAATCAGCGTGCCTTCGTAGTTTTCGAGCGCGAGGTTCAAGGACTCGATCGATTCCATATCCAAATGGTTGGTGGGTTCGTCGAGCAGCATGATGTTGGGCTTCTGCAGGATCTGCTTGCCAAACAGCAGCCGCGCCTCTTCACCGCCAGACACCACATGGACCGATTTCTGGCTGTCGTCCTTGGAAAACAGCAGCTGCCCCAGCACCGCGCGTATCGCCTGCTCGTCGTGGTTCTTCTGGCGCCACTGGTTCATCCAGTCAAACAGGTTGGTGTCGACGGCGAAGTCTTCGGTGCGGTTCTGCGGCACGTAGCCAACTTCGGCGTTCTCTGACCACTTCACCGCGCCGGCATCCGGCGCGAGCTTGCCGGCCAGACAGTTGAGCAACGTGGTCTTGCCCACGCCGTTCGAGCCAATGATCGCCACGCGCTCGCCCACCTGCACCATCAGATTGAATTTCTGGAACAGCGTGTGGCCGTCAAAGCCTTTGCTGAGCCCGTCGACCTCCAGCGCCAGCCGATGCAATTTCTTGCCCTGCTCGAAGCGGATGTAGGGGCTTTCGCGACTGGACGGCTTGATGTCGTCGAGTTTGATTTTCTCGATCTGGCGCGCACGCGAGGTGGCCTGCCGGGCCTTGGAGGCGTTGGCCGAGAAGCGGCTGACAAACTGTTTAAGGTCGTCGATCTGCGCCTGCTTGCGGGCGTTGTTGGCCAGCGTGCGTTCACGCACCTCGGTCGAGGCGGTCATGAAATCGTCGTAATTGCCCGGATAAAGCCGCAGTTCGCCGAAATCGAGATCCGCCATATGGGTGCAGATGCTGTTCAGGAAGTGACGGTCGTGCGACACGATCACCATGGTGCATTCGCGGGCGTCGAGAATGTCTTCAAGCCAGCGGATGGCGTTGATGTCCAGGTTGTTGGTGGGCTCGTCGAGCAGCAGGATGTCCGGGTCGCCAAACAGCGCCTGGGCCAGCAGCACGCGCAGCTTCCAGCCCGGCGCCACTTCGCTCATCAGCCCGAAATGCTGTTCGACCGGAATGCCAAGCCCCATCAGCAATTCGCCGGCGCGGGACTCGCAGGTGTAGCCGTCGAGTTCGGCAAAACGGGTTTCCAGATCCGCCGCTTGCATGCCGTCCTCTTCGGTCATCTCCGCCTTGGCGTAGAGCTTGTCGCGCGCGTCCTTGACCTGCCACAGCTCCTCGTGACCCATGATCACCGTGTTGATGACGCTGTATTCCTCGAAGGCGAACTGGTCCTGCCGTAGCTTGCCGAGGCGCTCGTCCGGGCCCAGCGACACGTTGCCGTTGGTCGGCTTGAGCTCGCCGGCCAGGATTTTCATGAGGGTCGACTTGCCGCAGCCGTTGGCGCCGATCAGGCCATAGCGATGGCCGTTACCGAATTTGACAGAGACGTTTTCGAACAGGGGTTTGGCACCAAACTGGATGGTGACGTTGGCAGCGGTCAGCACGACTTGAATTCCCGACTAGAGTGAGTAGAGGCGCGCGGCGGGCGCGAACGGCCAGCAGCGGGCGGCAAGCATAGGGGGTTGCCGCCGCTTTGGCGATTCCCGCCGCTCGCCGCGGGGCCTCAGGGAAAGATCACGAGCGTGCGGGCTTCGATGCTTTCGCGGGGAATGGCGTCGGGCGGGCAGCCGGGGTGGCGGAAGCCGGTGTGCGGGGTATAGCTCGCCACGCCGGGCGCCGAATCCCAGTTTTTCAGTAGCAGGGCTTCGTCCGGCTGCATGTTGCTGGCATAGAACCAGCGGTGGTGGGGGTTGTAGCGCACAGAGTAAATCTCACCGCTGTGGCGCGGGCGCTCGAGGTCGTCCTCGGCAAAATGGTGGATGTCGGTGGGCACCAGATCGTCCGGACTGGTGCTGCGCGCGTCGCAGACCGCGAGCGGCACGTCCTGCACCGGGCCGATGATCGGGCGCCAGAGGTTGATCAGCGCCATCCGCTGCCCGGTGTAGGGCGGCCGGCCGGCAGCGGCCAGAATCTCCTGCGCCCGGCGTGGGCCCGATGCCGGGGTGTAATCGTTATGGGCCGCATCGACCGGCGTGCGCACGCCGGGCTGGCCGCGCGCCGCGCGGACCGCGCTGCGCTGGTTATGGTCGAACACCACCACGTCCTGCGCGCCCAGCACCTGCTTCAGATAGGCCGCGACCTCCGGGTAGTAGTGCGCGCGGACGGCCTCGTCGTCGTAGAAATCGGTCATCGCACTCGGCGCATGGCGCAGCTCAAAGCCCGCCGTGTCCAGCGTCGCCGGCTCGGCCAGGTCCCGGCAATCGGCGATCGGTAGGCTGTGGTAGGCCTGTTCGGGGCGCACCAGCTTGCGTCCGCTGGACAGCGGATACACCAGATGCGCGGCGCGGGCATCGGTCGAGACTAGATAGGCCAGCGGGGCGACGACGGGGGTATTCATAGGGGCGCAGTCCGGTTCACAGGTGTTGCACAAACCAGTCGCGGGCGGCCTGACTGGAACGCTCGAAGCCGCTGAGATAGGGCTCGTAGTGGTCGCCCGGCATCAGGATAAGGCGCTTGGGTTGCAGCGCCCGCTCGTAGGCTTCCAGCGCGATACGCGTGGGCGTGATTTCATCGTTGTCGGCCACAATCATCAGCAGCGGGGTGGGCGAGACGTGGTCGATCACACCCAGCGCGTCGTACTCCAGCCGCAACTCCAGCGAACGCACGGTGAACTGGTTGGGCCAGACCGCGCGACCGGCTTCCACGAAGCCGTTGAAGTAGGCAAAGCTGCGGCGACCGGCGGAGGTTTCGGGCTTGTTTGGGTCAGGCGTGCAGACCGGGATTAGCGTCGGCGGGTTGCCGGCGGCCAGCGAACGGCGCTCGCGCTCGATTAGAGCATGGACGTCGCGGATGCCTTCGGGGGTCGCGCTGATCTCCAGCGTTTTCAGGGCGTGAAGATAGGGCACCTGGGTGACCACGCACTTGATGCGACGGTCGCTGGCGGCCGCCATGATCACTATGCCGCCAGTGAAACTGGTACCCCACACGCCGATGCGCGCCGGGTCGATCTCGGGCAGACCGCTGACGTAGGTGATGGCGTGGCTGTAATCACGCCGCTGGGCGTTGGGGTCGATTTCCTGACGCGGCAGTCCGTCGCTCGCGCCCAGATTGCGGTGGTCGTAAACCAGCACCGCGAGCCCGGCCCCGCAAAAGACCGCGGCGTAGTCGTCCAGCCCCTGTTCCTTGACCCCCGAAAAGCCATGCGCCATGACCACCGCCGGATAAGGCGCGGGCGTGTTCTCGGGCACATAGAGCCAACCGCGCAGGCACACGCCGTTGGCGTCGAACTGAATATCTCTGCGCATGCATCTCGCCTTTGAACGGGGACCTGCGGCATCCTAACAAGGCTATCGATCGCTTGAATATTGCGCATGTGCACAACGCAGCAGGGGGAGTGAGTGATGACCGAAGATCTGACCGGCGCCTGCCTGTGCGGCGCCGTGCGTTATCGCTGCCGGGGCGAACCGCTCAGCATGGGGCTATGCCAATGCGAACGCTGTCAGCGGCAATCGGGTTCGGCCTTTCTGATCGCCACCGTGTTCGCACAGGAGGCGGTGCATTTTGAGTCGGGTGAACTGAAGACCTACGCCGCCTTCGACGCCGACGGCATGGGCCTGTATCGCCACTTCTGTCCGACCTGCGGCTCGGCGGTGATGATCACCCTCGACCGCTATCCCGGGATTCGCTCCATGATGGGCGGCACGCTGGACGACAAAACCCGCTTGAAGCCGAGTTTCAGCCTGTGGTGCGCCAGCGCCCAGCCGTGGCTGCAGCTGCCCGCCAGCATCGAACTGTTTGCGGAGTATCCGGACGGGCTGATCGCCTGAGCGGGTCTAAAAGTGCCCGCTGCGCCGGGTTGGGCGGCGCAAAGTCCAAATCTGCGACTCAGTTCGCACACAACATGGCCTGCCGGGCTATCGCACGACCCTCCGACCGGTTCAGGATTGGCGTCAACTAATCAAGGATGAATGCGATGCCCGCACTAGCCCGCCTTACCGCTGCGACGGCCTTCAGCCTGTGCGTTTTTGCGCTGCCGGCCGGGGCGGCGACGATCGACATCAACGGTGGTGCGTCCTGGGTCGGCTGGACCGCCGCAGGCAACGCGCAAAACGCGAGCAGCTACGTGCAGGGCAGCGGGACGCGCAACTATCAAATGTACCGGACCGACTTCACCCTGGATGCGGCCCAGACGCTGGGCGCCAGCGCTAATGTGGGCGACAACGCGGCCAGCCTGTTTAGCGGGTCATGGCAGGCCGGCGACCAGATTCTGGGCCTTGGGCTCAGCTATGGCGGCGGACAGAGCGGGATTTTCGTTTTTCTTCCATCTGGATATGGCTGGCGACAGTATCCAGTCGGCGTCTGAACTGGGCGGAGCAGTCGGCAACTATTCAGCCAACGCTGGCGATACGTCGGCCTATTTCACCGGCGGCGCGTCGGGTAGCAACAAATTCCGCAACCAGACCTACTCCGTATTCAACGCCTACACGGCGGATGGCTCGAGTAATTTCACCGTGCCCTACGGGGCGGGCGGCAATCTGAACGCGCCGGGGCGCGGGTTTGGCATTCTGGCGCCATCCAGCACGAGCACCGTCAGCAGCGCCCAGTTCTTCTTCAATCTGAGCGCGATGGCCCGCGGCAACGGCGGCGCCGGCTTTGGCGAGGGGACTTACGGCACGACGAGCCGGGTTGGTTTCTTTGAACACGATGGCGGCGCCGGCAGCGCGCGCCTGTTCTCCCAGCAGGTCTTTGCCAACTCCGCGCCCGTGCCCTTGCCAGCCACCGCGCCACTGCTGCTGGGTGCGCTGGCAGTCCTGCTGCGGCAGCGGGCACGCCGCACGGTGCTCGCGTCGACCTGAACCGCTCGTCCTAATCGCCTTGCCAGAAACCTCGCCGCGCAAGCGGCGGCGAGGCGCCGTGACCGCCGCTTACGCGGCGTTGACCTTGGGCATGATCTCCTCAACCAGTTGCTTCAGGTCGTCCAGCGTCTTGGAGACCGGCACGCCGCTGAACGGCGGCCACAGCAGCGGCATGTCCATGCCGGCGTCGCGATAGCGCTTCAGGTTGTCGGTGATCTGATCCGCGGTGCCGACCAGCAGATTGCTCAGCTTGCCGTTGTTGGCCTGATCGGTCGGCGCATCGGTAATCGCAAACCAGATCATGCTGCACATGTCGAAGCCGTCATCCAGCGAACGGCTGCTGCCCATCTCGACCAGTTCGCGCTGGATTTCGCCGCGCCAGCGCACGATTTCTTCCGGCGTGTCCTGAATACCAATCCAGCCGGCCAGACCGTATTTGGCAATGCGCCGCGCCGAGCGCTTGGGGTCTTTAAGCCCGCTGAAATAGATGGGCGGATGCGGCCGCTGGATCGGCTTGGCCCCGAAGCCACAGGGCTCGAAGTCGGCGAACTCGCCGTGGTACTCAAATACCTCGTTGGTCCAGATCCCCTGCAGCACTTCGATGGTCTCGCGCACGTGCTTGTGCCGCTTGGGAAACAGATGCGCGGCGCTCGCGGCTGCGAATTCTTCGGGCATCCAGCCGGAGCCCAGACCCACGTTCACCCGCCCGTTCGACAAATGATCGACCGTCGCAATTTCGCCGGCCAGCACGCCCGGCGCGCGATAGGGCGTGTCGATGATGCTCATGCCGATGCGCAGCTTGCGGGTCTTGGCCGCCAGCCAGGGGATCAGCGGCATGCCGTGCAGCCACTGGCCGCGCGCAGACACCGGCAAGGCCTTGGGAAACTGCTCCATCATGCCGAAGGGGTGCTGCAGCTGCTGGCGGTCGGAGGCTTCGGGCACCACGATCCGGTCGAGCGTCCACACCGAGTCGAAGTCCAGCGCTTCGGCGAGCGCGGTGAGGTCTTCGAGTTCCTGGACGGTAACGTGGTCGCGGAAATTGGGCAGATAGAGGGCGAGTTTCATGGATGTGACTCCTCAAGGGTTACACGGAGGGGAGCGCCTTGGTGGGCGTTAACGTCGCGGCGGGAGTATGCACGGCGAGCGCACCCTGCCGCGACCCGGCGACCAGCGAGGTCGGGGTCTGGCCCCACCCCGCCGGTAAACGTCGGTAGTCCGGTGCAGTCGCCGAGGTCGCGGGGCGGCTTGCCCCGCGCCAGATCTAGTCGATCACCACCGCGACGAAGCCGGCATCCAGCCCTTCTTCGCCTTCGCTGATATTGACCGCCGCAACCACGCCGTCGGCCGGCGCCTCGTGCGGCACTTCCATCTTCATCACTTCCATGATGAACAGCGTGTCGCCGGCTTTCACCGCATCGCCCGGCTTGACCAGCACTTTCCACATATTGCCGGCCGTCTGCAGTTCTACTTCATGCGCCATCGGAAGACCCTCGGTTATTCAATGCTGGATTCGGCGCACAGCGCCGTGATTCTGCGGGCCTCGGCCTGCGCGTCTTCCACGCTGAGCTGCACAAACTGGTAGGTCTCGCCGGGTTTCGACTGACCGAGTTTCCAGAACGCGCAGGTCGGCACGGTATAGGGATTGATGAAGCCGCCACCGTCCGGCCAGTCGTTGACCAGAATGATGGGCGTTTGGCCGGCGAGGTTGATGGCCCCCAGCGGATAACCGTGGTCGACGATATTCGCCGGATCCGAGCCATGTTCCGGCGGCTTGTTGTACGCGCGCTCGGTGAAGGTCCACTCGGGGCCTTCCAGCCGGAAGCCGCCGCGGTCGCTTTTGGACGACAGCTTCCAGGCGGTGCTGAGAAAGCGCTGCTGGCCGGCCTCGTCGATCCAGTCGTCGTTGGGGCCGGCGCAGACTTCAACCTGCCAGCGCTTGTCGGTGACGAACACCGGGCGCGCGGATGGCTTCACCCGTCGTCCGGCCACGCCCTGCCCCGCCGCCACCGGCAGCACCTGCCCGGCCTTGATGGCGTGGCCCTGCATGCCGCCCAGACCGCCTTTATGAAACGTGGCGCGAGAACCAAAAAACACTTCGTTATCGAAGCCACCCGCGATCGCCAGATAGGCCCGCGCGCCGACTTTGGCAAACGTCATTTCCAGCGTCTGCCCGGCTTTGGCAGCGATCGATTCCCACGCGGGCACCGGCACGCCGTCGAGCTTGGCCTGCATGTCGGCGCCGGTCAGCGCAAACACGCCGTCGCGCTGAAAGCGCAGCGTCGGGCCAATGAACTGGCATTCCAGACCCGCCGCGCCCGGCGCATTGCCGACCAGCACATTTGCCAGTCGGAAGGACCAGTGGTCCATCGGACCTGACCACGGAAAACCGCACTTGAGATAGCCCTGACGGCCCGGCCAGTCCTGAATACTGGTTTCGAGACCCGGTTTGATGACTTCCAGCATATGCGCTCCTTAAAACCGGGCGTTCTGATCGAGCGTCGAGACCCACGCGCGATAACTCTTCAGGGAAATCTTCTGGTAGCCGACGATGTTGAGCCGGTACGTGCCTTCGGCGCACTGGCGCTCGATGGCGTCGAACTCCTCGCGCGAGACCTGAACAAACTTCACCCGATCCGTCGGTCGCAGCAGGTAGGGCGCTTCCTTGAAGGCGTCGAGCTTCTGCTGCATGTCCCAGATGGGCACCGGCGTGCGGGCAAAAATCTGATAGCCGCCGGGACCGTCGACCGGATAGATCGCGGTGGCGCCGCCGCCCATGCCGATGGTGCCGGTCTTGGTGTAGGTGCGCGGCGGGTTGTACTTGGGCGCGAACAGGCGGCAGCGCGGATCCAGCGGCATCATGAACGGCGTGCCGGGCCAGAAGCCGAGCGCCGCCACCCAGTACTCGGTCCCCGAGTGCACGCGCACCAGCTGCGCGGCGTCTTCCAGACCGTTGATGCGAGCGACAAAGTCCGGGTCGCGCTCCTTGGCCGGGTTGATCTTCTCGATGTACTGGTCGATGGCCTCCACGCTCCAGGGGTCGAGATACATCGCCGGCATGTAGATGAGCCGGCTGTCCAGCTCCACGTCGCTGCTGGAGGCGACCGATTCAATCAGCCGCTTCAGCTCGCGGCAAAGGTCGCCGTAGCCAATGACATCCGGGTCGTAGTGGACCAGCGCGGAGGAAAAGAACGGCGCGATTTCTCCCACGCCTTTCACCTGCTCCCGCGTGATCGCCTGCCCCAGACCCTGGGCGCGAAAATTGAGTTCGAGGTTGAGTTCGTCGCCAAACTCGATCTCGAGGAAGCGGTCGCCCCCGGGTTTGAAGCGCGGTTCTGCGTAAATCATCGCCTGAGCCTTTCTGTTGTGAGCTGCTCAGCCGAGCAGATCAGCCTTGTGGGTCTCGATAAAACCGGTAAACACATCGCCCTGCGCAAACGCCGGATGCGCCACCACGCGGCGCAGGAACTGGACGTTGGTGAAAATGCCTTCGACCTGCGTCTCGGCGAGTACCGCAGCCATCTTCGCCAGCGCTTCTTCACGGGTGGCGCCGTGGCAAATGAGCTTGGCCACCATCGGGTCGTAGTACGGGGTGATGGTGTCGCCCTCGCGCACGCCGGTGTCGATCCGCACCCCATCGCCCGCCGCCGGCAGGGCGAAGGTCGTGAGCTTGCCCGGCGAGGGCAGGAACATCTTGGCCGGGTTCTCGGCGTAGAGCCGGCACTCCACCGCGTGACCGTTAACGGCGATTTCCGCCTGCGTGATGTCGGCCAGCGCCTCACCCGCCGCGAGCCGCAGTTGCAGGCCGACCAAATCAAGCCCGGTGATGCATTCCGTCACCGGATGCTCGACCTGGATGCGGGTGTTCATTTCGAGGAAGAAAAACTCGAAAGTCTCCGCGTTTACGATGAACTCCACCGTGCCCGCGCCCTGATAGTGCTGGCTGGCGGCGAGCCGCGCGGCAGCCTCGGCCATCTGCTGACGCACCGACGGCGGCAGCCCCGGCGCGGGCGCTTCTTCAATCACCTTCTGGAAACGACGCTGAATGGAGCAGTCGCGTTCGTAGACGTGAACCGCGCGCCCGTCGCCAAATCCAAAGACCTGAATTTCGACGTGCCGCGCGCGCGGGATGTAGCGCTCCAGAAACACGGTGCCGTCGCCGAACGAGCGGGCGGCCATGGTCTGGGTGGCTTCGGCGGTTTTCAGCAACTGCGCCGGATCTTCGACCAGACGCATGCCGATGCCACCGCCGCCAGCCGAGGCCTTGACCAGCAGCGGGTAACCGACCTGCGCCGCCGCGGCCTCAAGCCCGGCCAGTTCGCCGGTCGGGAACCGCGCGCTGCCCGGCACGATGGGCACCCCCGCCGCCTCGGCCAGCGCACGGGCGCGCGCCTTGTCGCCCATGGCCTCGATCTGCGCCGGGGTTGGCCCGATCCAGACCAGGCCGGCGGCCAGCACGCGGCTCGCAAAATTGGCGTTTTCAGCCAGAAACCCGTAGCCCGGATGAACCGCAGTGGCGCCGGTCGCCGCCGCGGCGGCCAGCAGGGCATCGATGTTGAGATAACTCTCGGCCGCCTTGGACGGGCCGATGTGCACGGCCTCGTCGGCGGTGGCGACATGCAGGGACTCGCGGTCGGCGTCGGAGTAGACGGCCACCGTGCGGGCACCGAGGGCGCGCGCACTGCGCATGACGCGGCAGGCAATCTCGCCGCGATTGGCAATCAGAATTTTATTCACGGAACACTCGCCGAGGGGCACAGGCCATCCTATGCGACATCGTTTTGGCTTGTAAATCGCGCCGCCAGCGGGCTTGCATCGCCCTGTTATACTCGGCCGACTTCGTCCACGATGCCCGGGGCCCGCATGTATTCACTCGCTGCCGATCGGATCGACAAACTCACCCGTGCGGGGCTCGCTTCGCGGCTGCGCACCGGCAAGCGCGGGCTCGAGAAAGAGTGTCTGCGCATGCGCCGCGACGGCAGCATCGCCCAGACCGCGCACCCGACGGCCTGGGGCTCGGCGCTGACGCATCCCTACATCACCACGGACTACTCGGAAGCCCTGGCCGAGTTCATCACGCCGGCCTTCGACCGCACGGAAGAAGTGCTCAAGTTCCTGCACGAAGTGCATCAGTTCGCTTACGCCATGCTGCCGGAGGATGAGCTGCTCTGGGCCTCGAGCATGCCTTGCGCGGTGAAAGACGACAGCCTCATTCCGATTGCCCGCTACGGCACGTCCAATACCGGGCGCATGAAGCACGTCTACCGGGTGGGTCTCGATTACCGCTATGGGCGGCGGATGCAGGCCATCGCGGGCGTGCACTTCAACTACTCGCTGCCGCTCGATTTCTGGCCCGGCTATCGGGACGTCACCGGCAGCACGCAGCCGCTGCGTGAGTTCGTCGACGACCATTACTTCGGGCTCATCCGCAATTTTCGCCGTCTGGGCTGGATTGTGCCGCTGTTATTCGGCAACTCGCCGGTGGTGTGCAGTTCGTTCCTCGCCGGGCGCACCTCGCGCTTCAAGCAGTTCGACGAATGCTCGCACTACCTGCCCTATGCCACCTCGCTGCGGATGAGCGACGTCGGCTACAAAAACAAGAATCAGGCCGCGCTGGCCATTTCCTATGACGGCCTCACGCCCTACGTCGACAGCCTGAGCCGCGCCATTGCCACGCCTTATCCGGAATACGAAGTGATGGGCCTTTACGACGGCGAGGAGCGCATCCAGCTCAACACCAACATTCTGCAAATTGAAAACGAGTTCTACAGCTACATGCGCCCCAAACGCACCACGCGCCCGGGCGAACGGCCCACGCTGGCGCTGCGCGAACGGGGCGTGGAATACGTGGAAATGCGGGCGCTCGACGTTTACTCCTACAGCCCGACAGGCGTGGAAGAAGAGCATCTGCTGTTCCTCGAAGCCTTCCTCATTTTTTGTCTGCTGGCCGACAGTCCGCGCATTACCGCCGGCGAGCAGTGGGGCATGGAATACAACGAGCTGACGGTCGCCATGCGCGGCCGTGAACCGGGGCTGCTGCTGATCCGGGATGGCGCCAAAGTGCCGCTGGCCGCCTGGGCGCGGGAACTGCTCCACGCGCTGCAGCCGATTTGCGAGATTCTGGACGATGGCGCGAACGCGCCGCGCTATGTGCCCGCCCTGCACCGCCAGCTGGCCCTGCTGCAAACCCCGGAAGAACTGCCCTCCGCGCGGGTCTTGCGGGCGCTGCGCGACCGGCGCCAGACCTTTTTCGACTACACGCTGGAGCTTGCGGGCCAGCACGAGCGCTACTTCCGCGAGCGGCCGCTGCGCTCCGGCCTACGCGACCACTTCATGGGGCTGGCGGCCACGTCCCACGCCGAGCAGCGGGCGCTGGAAGCCAACGACCGGATCGATTTCGACACCTACATTGCCCGCTATTTCGCCGATCCGGCCGCTGCCTGATCGCAGGAGACAAGCATGAACCGACGTCGCTGGTTACTGCAGCTCGGGGCGCTGGGCATGCTGGCCTCGCGCGGCGCGCACGCGGCGGACGCCAGTGACAGCGCGGCGGCGATCCGCGCCGGTTGGCAGCGCTTCCTGCCGGCCAATCACGGGCTGTCCCTGGACCTCACCCCCATTAAACGCCCGCTCAAGGACTGGCAGGCCGAACTGCCCGGCGACAGCTACGCGGTGCTGTTTGAAGAAGCCACCGAGCCGCCGGGTTCCAGCGGCTATAACCATGAAAAACGGCCGGGCGTGTTTGTCTGCCGGGCCTGCCAGTTGCCGCTGTTCACCTCCGAAATGAAGTTTGAGAGCGGTACCGGCTGGCCGAGTTTTTTCAGCAGCATTCCCGGACACCTCGCGACCCGCCGGGACTTCAAGATTTTCATTCCGCGCACCGAATATCACTGCGTGCGCTGCGGCGGGCATCAGGGTCACGTGTTTGATGATGGTCCGGCGCCCACCCACGAGCGCTGGTGCAATAACGGCGTGGCCCTGCGCTTTTTGCCGCGCGACGGCTAAACGCCCGGCCTAGCGGCTGGCGTGCAAGGCGAAGCTGACCGCGTTGGCCCGCCGGGCTAAAAATAGCCCGCCGCCTAAATTGCGGAAACAAGGCGCCAAGCGCCGCCGATACCAGTCTGCGCTGCGTAAATGTACCGCCCCGTCGGTACGCGACTGGTCGCAGTTTTCGCGCCAGTCTTCGCGGGTCAGGGCCATGAAATAGAGCGCGCCATCGCAACAGCGGCCCAGATTGGCCAGCGCCTGCTCGGCGTCGCGGCGGCCGAGGTACTGCAGCACGTCGTGGCAAATCACAAGGTCGAAGCGTCCCTGATCGAAGTTCGCAATGGACGCCTGCGTCCATCCATAGCGCGCGCAGGCATAGCCACTGATATCCAGCCCCAGATAGTCCGCTGCCGGAAAGCGCCGCCGCAGCGCGCTGCGGAAGTGCCCGGTCCCAGCGCCCGCATCGAGGATGCTCGACACCGGCAGTTGCAGCACATCGAGATAGGCGCCAATGAACCGGGCCATCCGGGCGTAGTCCGCTCGCGCAGCCACCCGCGTGGCCGGACTGCCGTAGAAGCGCCGGAAATAGGCCGCATCAAAACTGTTTGCCGCGGGGAATTTCCGGGCCGGGGTTGAAGGAATGCGCATAGGCTGCCGCTAGCGGTTGTCGATGGAACGCAATCGTCCGCGCTGTGACGGACCACCCAAGGATATCCAGATTTCAAAGGACGGCCATGAAAACGATTAGCCGCTGTTTACCGCCACTGGTCGCCGCACTCGCGGCGCCGGGCGCGCATGCGGTAGCGCTGGGCGAGCTACACACGGCAAGTCTGCTGGGCAACCCCTTGCGGGCCTGGGTGGAACTCTACGCAACGCCCGGCGACAACCCGCTCGACTGGCGGGTGGAAGTGCTGCCGGACTACTTTGCCGAGCAGGGCGCCGCGCCGCCCGCCGTGTTGGCCGGGCTGCGCGCACGGGTCGCGCTTTCGCCCGAGGGCCGGCCCTATATCGCGATTGAAAGCGCGACCCCGATCGATTACGCCAATCTGGCCTTTCGCCTGCGGCTCGCCAGCGCCAACGAGGCGCTTACCGGGCGGTTCGCGGTCCGCCTGCCGGACATGGCCTCACCCGCGCCGCTGGTCAAAAAGGCCCCGCCGCCGCGTCCGCGCAAGGCGGGCTCGGTGCGCCGCGCCCCCACGCTGGTCGCCGGGACCGACACCTATGGCCCGGTGCCGGACGGTGAATCCTTGTGGCATATCGCGCGCAAGCTCGCCGGTGCCGGCAACATCAACGTGCTGATGCAGCAGATCCATACCCTCAACCCGGACGCCTTCGTGCGGCGGGATATCGGTCGCCTGCGCGCCGGCGCGGTGCTGAAGCTGCCGGCGGGCAGTGCGCCCGCCGCCGCCACGTCGACGCCAGCGGCCACGCCGGCCAGCGACGCGCGCACACTAGCCGAGCGCGACCCCGCCCTTAGCGCCAGGCTAAAGGCGCTGGACGCCAAGTTTGCGGCGATTCGGGCGCGCTACGGCAATCCGGCCGCGCCGGTCCCCGCCAGCGTGGCGCTTTCGCCAGACGCACGGCCGACGGGTCAGGTCATTGATGCCCCGGCGCCGGTGAGCAAACCGGCGGTGCCGGTTGCGCTCACGCCCGCGCCGCCGGCCAATATTCCCGCAGCGCCCCCCGCGCCCACGCCACCGGCGGCGAAGCTCGTGACTGCGCCCGCGCCGGTCGCGTCAGCGGCGCCCGCCGTGGTTACGCCGGTAGCACCCGCGGCGGCCGCATCGCCGAACACCGCGGCCCGCCGCTTGCTGGAGCCGACGCCGGCGGAGAACGCCCAGAACGAGGCCTCGACGGAGTCACCGCTGGGCGGCGGATTGGCACCCTACCTGCTGCTCGGCGCCTGCACGCTGGCGGCCGCCGGCGTCTATGCCGGGCGCCGCCTGCTGGCCAAGCGTGCCGCCCGCAAAGCGGGGCAGCACGATCCGGAAGCCGAGGCCAGCCTGAAAGCCGAGGTCTCGCGCAAGACCGGCAACCGGGTGCGTCTGGAAAGTGAAATCCGGGCACTGGTGGAACCCACTGGCGCCATGGGCACGCGGCCCGAGTCGCTTGCCGCGCTGCCGCCGCTCCCGCTTAGCGCGGATGGCGGCGGCGACACGGAGGCGATCGATGCCAGCATCGCGCAGGGTCAGTACGCCGAAGCCGAAGACATGCTGCGCGCGGTCATCGAAGAGAAACCGCGCAGCGTGCAGGCAAAGCTGCGCCTCGCCGAAGTGTTCTACATCACCGACCAGCCGGATGCGTTTGCCGATCTGGCCGAGGAATTGATGATGGGCCACCGACAGGACGTCAGCGACGATGACTGGCAGCGACTGGTGCGCATGGGCAAGATGATTGCGCCTGATTTTGCGCTGTTCAGCGGTCCGCGACCGGTCGGTCTGAGGGCCTGACGCAGGCCGCTCAGGCGGCGCGGCTTGCCATGCCTTCGTAGGCGCAGCCCAAGGGCTTGGGCAGCCCTTCCAGCCGCGTCATTTCCAGCCTTTTGATGCCCAATCCCGCGCCGGTCAGCGCGGTTTCGATCGACAAATCGAGCCGGCAACCGTCCACCAGCAGCCGCTGCAGTCCGTTCAGGCGACGCTGCCAGCGGGCCTCTGCGGGGTCGGGGCTCAGACCAATTTCAACGAAATGAAAGCGACCGCCGGGCTTCAGCACCCGGAATATCTCGGCCGCCACCGCGTCCAGATTGTCGACGCAGCACAGGGCAAACGTACTGACCACGCAGTCGTAGCTGGCGTCTTTGACGGGCAGGCTTTCGGCCCGACCTTCGCGGACGTCGACCGGGAACGGCACCTGCCGCAGTCGACGACGGGCGCGGGCATTGAGCACCGGATTGGGGTCGACGGTGGTCAGCGAGGTGATTTCTCCGGAGTAGAACATCAGCGTCGAGCCAATGCCGCTGCCGATTTCCAGCACGTGACCGCCCACATATTCCACCGCACGCTGACGCGCAGCCTCGAAGCCGGGCAGGCGTTCACTCCAGTCCAGCAGGCGAGGCAACACGCGGGTGCGATAAAAGCCCATCGTGCCGGGATGCGGCCGCGGGCCGTTCAAGCCGCTCGCGGTGAGCAATCGCTGGGTATGCATGGCAGGTCACTCCCGTGGCGGGACGCAGAGGGTTCGGGTGACTGGGTGGCGGGCACCGGCGGCGGGGCGTCCAGTGCCGGGACCGGCAGGCCGGCATTGCGATAGAGGGCGCGCAGGCGTTCCAGCGCGGCCGCATGCCCCTGACGCGCCGCCGCCCGATACCAGGTAATCGCCTCCGCCTCGTCGGCGGTCACGCCCTCCCCGCGGTCATAGCGCTGTCCGAGTGCAAACTGGGCGTCGCGCCAACCGCCGGTGGCGGCCCGCTGCAGCCACAACCAGGCGTTGGTCTGGTCGTAGGGGGTGCGTTTCAAGCTCAACAGCACCTGCGATAGCAGCCATTGGGCTTCGGCATTCCCGGCAGCGGCCTGCTGCTCTAGCGTGGGCAGCGCCGCCAGCGGCTTGCCGGACTGCAGCTGCGCGCGGGCGTCCTGCAGATTGGGATCGGCGGGGACGGCCGGCGCCTCCGCCGACGGCGGTGCCGCATCGGGCGGGGTGACCGGGCGTGGCGGCGGCAAGTCGCCGTCGACGTTGATGCCGCGACTGCGCGCCAGTTCCAGCGCGTTCATTTCATCGAGCGAGACCTCGTCCGGCACCGGCACGGGGGCGTTTGGCAAGGTCGAGGGGACAACGTCGTCGTCGGCGGCGGCAGTCGCTGGGGCCGTTGGCACGGCGCCGGGCGGTGCCGGCGGCGGCAAGGCGGCGGGGGCAGCGCCCTGCTCGTCGGCCGGCGGGCTGATGCCCGCCGCGCGATAGAACTCACTGACGTTTTTCTGCGCCAGCGCGTGGCCCTGCTTGGCGGCTGCGCGGTACCAGGTGAATGCCCAGTCGTCGTCTTGCGGCACGCCTTCGCCGAGCAAATAGAGGTTACCCAGCGCGAACTGCGCATCCGGATTGCCCAGTTGGGCGGCGCGCTCATAGAGACCAGCGGCGCGCGCCAAATCCCGCGGCACGCCCTGCCCCTGGTGATAACGCCGCGCCAAATCAAGCAAGGCCGCCGGGTCGTCCTGCACGGCAGCCGGCAGGGCGCCACCGCTGTCGGCCGGCTGGGGCGGCGGCGCAGCGCCCGCCGGTCCAAGCAGACCCAGCCATAAGGCAAGGCCCACGGTGCTGACCAACGGGCAGTGAGGCGCCTTGCGTGGACGCGGCTTGTCGGGTGGATTAGTGGCCATCGCGCCACAGTATATTGGGGCAGACGCTGAAACGTCACCAATATGTTGCGTTCGGCACACGCTATTTGCCGCGCGGGCGGTGTACGCACCACCCGCCCGATGCGATTTTGCGGCCGACGCCGCGGCTAGACCGTCTCCACGCCTTGCGGGAACAGGGTAATGCTGCGACCCGCCGTCGCAATTTGCTTGTTGCTGACCATGTGCTTCAGGACCTTGGTTACCATTTCCCGGGTGCAGCCCACCAGCCGCGCCAGCTCCTTGCGGGTCACGACCACCTGCTTGCCTTCCGGCAGAGACAGGGTTTCGGGCTGCGCCGAAAGGGCGAGCAGCGCACGCGCCACCCGACCGGACACATCAATAAAGGCCAGATCGCTCAATTTCTGGTTGGTCGCCCGTAGCCGTCGCGCCAGTTGGCTGGTCATCGCCACCAGCAGCGTGGGGTAGAGCTCGGTCAGTTTGGGCAGGCGGCTGTAGCTGATACGGGCGATGGCGCAGGAACTGCGCGTCCGCACCATGGCGGTCCGGCTTTTGTCCGCCGAGAAGTAGGCAATCTCGCCGAAAAATTCGCCCTCGTTGAGATAGGCCAGCACAAACTCGCGGTCTTCATCATCGGCCAGCACCACGGCTACCGAGCCCTGCACAATAAAGAACAGTTCGGTTGCGGCCTCGCCTTGTCTCACCACGGCGACGCCGGGGCCTAAACGCTGAATCTGGCACTCGGCCAGGAAGGGCTGCAGAAAACGGGGCTCGAGCAGGCTAGGGGAAGTCATGCGTCACCGGTCCTTGGAAGGGATAGCCGATTCCTTTATCGGCAAAGTAGCGCAGGCTTGAGACAAATCAAGCCACAGCGCTCACGGCGGGCTTACCGGCGCTTGCAGCAGCGCGTCCACCGAGTCGGCAGCAGCGCCGGACGGCGTTGGCCGCAAAGCCTGCAGCGTCACCCAGCGCCGCGCGGCCCGGTCGTAGCGGAAGTGTGCGATTGGCGTCCCTTGCGCGTCCTGCCGGAAGCTGCGCACTAATTCGCCCGCCACCAGTTTCAGGTCTTCACGGGTCGCGGCCGGCAAGGGACGTGCCGGCGTAAGCGGCGCAAGGTCCAGCGATTCAAACGCATTCGCGAGCCATTTCCAGCCGCGTAACTCGGGCGCGACGTCCGGCTCAAGGGCGGCGGTGCTGATCAACAGTTCGGGCGTCGCGTCGGCGTCCAGATCGAGCGCCCAGCACCCGCGCAGCGCGCCGACGCCGGCCACATCCATGCGGGTCAGCACGTCGCTGCCGTCAGTGACCGTGATATCCAGCCGATCGGCTTCCACCGTTACCGCCACCGCCACCGTCCCGAGCCTCACCGCGCAGGTCTCTACCGGCGCCGCCTGAGCCGGCAAAGGCAGCATTCCGCCCAGCAACAGGGCAAGCAGCCCTGCATTGATCCGGACCGCGGCGGTTTTTTGCCTTGAATTGATCACATTGAGCCCCTATCCTTTAGCACTACTCACCGATGAGTGCTAATAACACCGTTCGGCGTTCCGAGTAACCCTGAAAAAATCCAATTAGTTCGCAAGTCTTCAAGGAGAAGAGAGACCATGAAGATCCGTCCTTTGCACGACCGCGTGATCATCAAACGTCTGGAAGAGGAAAAAACCTCCCCGGGCGGCATCCTTATTCCTGACTCCGCCGCCGAAAAGCCCGTTCGCGGTGAAGTCATGGCCACTGGCAACGGCAAGTTGCTGGAAAACGGCACCGTCCGTCCGCTCGACGTCAAAGTCGGCGACAAGGTGCTGTTTGGCAAGTACTCCGGCAACGAGGTCAAGGTCGACGGCGTCGACTACCTCGTGATGCGCGAAGACGACATCGTCGCGGTGCTGGGCTAAACGTCCGCGCCTCACCGCAACTCCATTACTAGAGGAATCTGAACAATGGCTGCAAAAGAAGTCCGCTTTTCCGATGACGCCCGTGCGCGCATGGTGCGTGGCGTCAACATTCTCGCCAATGCTGTAAAGCAGACGCTGGGCCCGAAAGGCCGTAACGTCGTGCTCGAGAAGAGCTTTGGCGCCCCGACCGTCACCAAGGACGGCGTCTCCGTGGCGAAGGAAATCGAACTGGAAGACAAGTTCGAGAACATGGGCGCCCAGATGGTGAAGGAAGTCGCTTCCAAGACTTCCGACATCGCTGGCGACGGCACCACCACCGCCACCGTGCTGGCCCAGGCCATCGTGCGTGAAGGCATGAAGGCCGTCACCGCCGGCACCAACCCGATGGACATCAAGCGCGGTATCGACAAGGCCGTGGCCGCTGCCGTGGCCGAGCTGGGCGCGATTTCCAAGCCCTGCACCGACACCAAGGCGATTGCCCAGGTCGGCACGATTTCCGCCAACTCCGACACCAACATTGGCGACATCATCGCCAAGGCGATGGACAAGGTCGGCAAGGAAGGCGTGATCACCGTTGAAGAAGGTTCCGGCCTCGAAAACGAGCTGGACATCGTGGAAGGCATGCAGTTTGACCGCGGCTACCTCTCCCCGTACTTCATCAACAATCAGGAAAACATGAGCGTTGAACTCGAAGAGCCGCTCATCCTCCTGCACGACAAGAAGATCTCCAACATCCGTGACCTCCTCCCGGTGCTGGAAGGCGTGGCCAAGTCCGGCCGTTCGCTGCTGATCATCTGCGAAGACGTCGAAGGCGAAGCGCTGGCCACCCTCGTGGTCAACAACATGCGCGGCATCGTCAAAGTGGCCGCCGTCAAAGCCCCGGGCTTCGGCGACCGCCGCAAGGCCATGCTGGAAGACATCGCCGTGCTGACCGGCGGTCGCGTGATCGCTGACGAAATCGGCCTGTCTCTCGAGAAGACCGAAATGACCGACCTCGGTCGTGCGAAGAAGGTGCAGATCTCCAAAGAGAACACCACCATCATCGACGGCTTTGGCGATCAGAAGCAGATCGAAAACCGCGTCCAGCAGATCCGCGTCCAGATCGAGGAAACCACCTCCGATTACGACCGCGAGAAGCTGCAGGAACGCGTGGCCAAGCTGGCCGGCGGCGTGGCCGTCATCAAGGTTGGCGCGGCGACCGAAGTCGAAATGAAGGAAAAGAAGGCCCGCGTCGAAGACGCGCTGCACTCCACCCGCGCTGCGGTTGAAGAAGGCGTGGTCCCGGGCGGCGGCGTGGCGCTGCTGCGTGCACAGGCCAAGGCCCGTGCTGTCGTCGGCGACAACCATGACCAGCAGATCGGCATCAACATCCTGGTGCGTGCGCTGGAAGAACCGATTCGCCAGATCGTGGCCAACGCCGGCGTCGAGCCGTCCGTGGTCGTGAACAAGGTCAACGAGGGCACCGGTAACTTCGGTTACAACGCCCAGACCGGCGAATACGGCGACATGATCGCCATGGGCATTCTGGACCCGACCAAGGTCTCCCGTTCTGCCCTGCAGAACGCGGCCTCCGTCTCCAGCCTCATCCTGACCACCGAAGCCATGGTTGCCGAAGCGCCGAAGCGTGACGGCGGTGCCTCGGCCGGCGGCCCGGACATGGGTGGCATGGGCGGCATGGGCGGGATGCCCGGCATGGGCATGATGTAAGCCTCGCGCTTACCTCAAGTCCGGTAGGGAAGCCCCGCCTCGGCGGGGCTTTTCTTTTGGTGCGCGGCGAGTTTAGTCGCCGATTTTCTTGTCCAGATGCGGCATCGTGTCGGTCTCGCCGCGCCGCATGTAGCGCGCCTCGTCCCCGCTGCGGGTGACGTTCTCATACACCCCGTCGTCGCGTTTCACGAGCTTGGTGAAGCCCATGTTGCGGATTTCGGCGTTGCTCTTGGGCACAGCGATGCCCGGCGGCGTCAGTACCTTGCGCACGGGGGACAGAAAGTCGGTCTCGCCGAGCGGGATCTGCGCCGCGTAGCACACCTCGCCCCAGGTCGAGAGTTCGTGATCAATCCCGTGCCGGACCTCTACGGTCTGGCCGTTTTCCTCGCAGTGATAGATGTAAACCGGCATGTGCTTCCGTGTTCCGCGCGTCGCTGTGACAGAAGATGGCCAGCGGCGAGGTGATTCGCAAGGGCCACGGCTATACTCGGCGCACGCGAGTCCCGGAGCTGCCCTATGCTGCAAATCGAACAAATTCCCTGCCTGAGCGACAACTACGTCTATCTGGTCCACGAGCCCGCGCAGGGACTGACCGCGGTGGTCGACCCGGCCGAGACCGCCCCGGTGCTGGCCGCGCTCGCCGCGCACGGCTGGCGCCTGACGCATATTCTCAACACGCATCACCACTACGACCACGTCGGCGGCAATCTGGAACTGAAGGGCGCCACCGGCTGCAAGATCGTCGGCCCGCGCGCCGACCGCGAGCGCATTCCCGGCATCGATGAGGAAGTCGCCGACGGCGACACCTACGCCTTCGGCGCCCGCACGGCGAAAGTCTTCGACGTGCCGGGTCACACGCGCGGTCATATTGCCTACTGGTTTGGCGAGGACGCGGCGCTCTTCTGCGGCGACACCCTGTTTGCGCTTGGCTGCGGGCGGCTGTTTGAAGGCACGCCGGTGCAGATGTGGGATTCGCTGTCGAAGTTGCGCGCGCTGCCTGGCGACACGCGGGTGTACTGCGCGCACGAATACACCCAGTCGAACGGCCGCTTTGCGCTCAGCGTGGAGCCCGGCAACGCCGCGCTGGTAGCCCGCATGCAGGAGGTTGACCGCCGGCGCGCGGCAAATGAGCCCACCGTGCCCTCGCGACTGGCCGAAGAACTGGCGACCAATCCGTTCCTGCGGCCCGACAGCGCGGAAATCCAGCGCACCGTGGGGCTCGTCGGCGCGCCGCTGGCGGAAGTCTTCGGCGCCACGCGGGCGCGCAAAGACACGTTTCGCGGCTAGCCCGCACGCAGCCGCGCGGCCAGCGCGGCAATCTCGTCCAGCCGCGCCAGCGCGCCCTCGTCGGCCTGCGGCAGCAGGTAAACAAGTTTGCGAAAGCCGCTCGCGATCCATGCGCGGGCGTCGGCTTCCTCGCGCGGGGCGTCCATCAGAGTCAAGGTGAGTTCATCAAAATTGCGCCCGACGTTGTCGCAGGCCGCGCGCAGATCGGTCGGCGCATCGCCCTTGTAGATGCCGCGATAGACAATCCAGCCGTCGGCATAGTCTGCCACCCGTCCGGGGACAGACTTGGAGTTAGAGCCGATCCACACCGGCGGCCCACCCGCCTGCAGCGGCTTGGGATACGAGGCCATCGGCCCGAAGTTCACGAAGTCGCCGGCGAACTCCGCCAGCTCCTCGGCCCAGATTTGGCGCACGGCCAGCGTGCGCTCGCGGGTGATTTTCCAGCGCTGTTTGAACTCGCTGCCGTGGTTGCGCATGGCGGTTTCCAGCGCGCCACCGGCGACGCCAAGAATCACCCGCCCGTTCGACATCAAATCGAGCGAAGCCACCGCTTTAGCGGTGTTGATGGGATCGCGATGCGTCATCAGACACACCGCAAAGCCCAGCAACAGGCGCTCGGTCACCGCCGCCGCGCCGGCCAGCGCCACGAAGGGGTCGTAGAGGCGGGTTAATGGATCCATCAGCCCATCGACCGGCGGCCAGTCCTGGCGACGGTCGAGCGGCATGTGGCTGTTCTCGGGGAACATCAGGATCTCAAGCCCGCGCGCTTCCACCTCGCGCGCAAGTTGCACCGGGGACAGCGAACGATCGGTCGCCAGCGCGCACACGCCGAACTGCAGGGTCGAAGGTTCCAGACAGCGTTTAAGACTCATCGCGCGCTCCCGTCATTGCGTGTTTTGTTTCGAGATGACCGTGCCGGCGCGCAGGGCGGCGACCTCCTCGACGTCTAGCAGGCGCCACGCGCCTTTCGCCAAATCCCCCAGCACCAGCGGCCCGATGGCCACCCGCACCAGCCGCAGTACCGTTAGCTCAAAGGCTGCACACAGCCGGCGCAAATGCCGGTTGCGGCCCTCGTCCAGCGTGGCTTCTACCCAGGCGTTACGTTCGCCATGGCGTAACAGCGCAAGCCGGCGCGCGCCAAGGTGTTCGCCGTCCGGCATCGCCACCCCGGCCTGCATCGCCGCCAGCGTGGCGGCGGTCGGCAGCGGCGAGACCTGCAGGTGATAGGTCTTGGTGAAGCCGTGGGCCGGATCGGTGATGCCCGCCGCCCAGGCCGTGTCGTTGGTAAACAGCAGCAGGCCTTCGCTGGCCTTGTCGAGCCGCCCCACCGGCGCGAGCCACGGCAGGCCGGCCGCGCGCAGACAGGTGTAAACGGTGTCGCGGCCCTGATCGTCGCTGGCGGTCGTCACCAGTCCGCGCGGCTTGTTCAGCATCAGATAGACGAACTCGCCGCTGGCGACCGCCACGCCGTCCACCGCAATGTGGCTGCGGGCGGTGGTGGGCGCTTCCGGGTTACGATTCACGCGCCCGTCCAGCATCACGCGCCCGGCGCTAATCAGTGCCACGGCGGCAGTGCGCGAGCAGTAACCCCGCTTGCTCAGCGCGCGCGCGAGCCCGCTGCGGGGAAGGGGCGATGAAGGGGTTTGCATGGCCCGGCAGTGTACTGGCTGACGAAGGGCATTCACGAAGCGCAGAATCGCTGGATGATTCGAATCCAGCACCTCTGCCACGACTATCCCGGCGTGCGCGTGTTACGCGATGTGTCCTTACAGCTCGACGCCGGCAGCATCACCGCACTGGTCGGCCCCAACGGCGCCGGCAAAACCACCCTCATGCGCTGCCTGTGCGGGCTGGAGCGCCCGCTGTCCGGCGCGATTGAAGTTGACGGCATCGACGTCATCGAAGAACCCCGCCGCTCGCACGAACGCATTGGCTATCTGGCGGATTTCTTCGGCGTCTACGACACCCTCAGCGTCGCCCAGTGTCTGCGCTATGCCGCGGCCGCCAACGGCATCGACCATGGGCTGGACGCCCGCGTCGCCGAGACCGCCACCGCGCTCGGCCTCGCAGACCGCATGACGCAGGCCGCCGGCACGCTCTCGCGCGGGCTGCGCCAGCGGCTCGCCATCGCGCAGGCGATCATTCACCGGCCGCGCGTGCTGGTGCTGGACGAACCCGCCGCGGGGCTGGACCCCGAAGCGCGCATCGCGCTGGCCGCGCTGCTGCGCGACCTGCAGGCGCAAGGCATGACGCTGCTGGTGTCTTCGCACATCCTGGCCGAGCTCGAGGCCTACGCCACGCATATGCTGATTATCGAAGCCGGCCGCGTGCTGCCGCTGCAGGCGCTGGCGCCCACCGTGGCGGCATCCCGCCAGCTGCTGCTGACGCTGGCGGCGCCCGCGCCCACCGCCCCGCTGGTGCTGGCGGCACAGCCGGGCGTCGCGGCCGTCCGTCAGGACGGTAGCCTGCTGCACTTCGAGTTCCACGGTGATTTATCGGCGCAGAGCGCGCTGCTCGCGGCGCTCCTCGCCCAACAGCTGCCGGTGGCGGCCCTGCAGACGGTGACAACGGACCTGCAGCAGCGCTATCTCGACACCCTGAACGACCGACGAGGCGTCCATGAATCCTGAGTTCCAACGCAATCTCTGGCAGGAATGGACCCGCCCGCGCCTGACCAGCGCCTTCGCCGCGCTGGGCGCCATTCTGGTCCTGGCCTGGCTCGCCAACGGTCGCCTGCCGGGCGCCATCACCGCGAACGCCGCACTGGGCTGTATCGCCATCTTTACGGTGGCGTGGGGCGCGCACCTCTGCGGCCGCTCGCTGGTAGACGAATTACGCAGCCGCACCTGGGACCAACAGCGCATGTCTGCGCTGTCGCCGTGGCGGATGCTGTGGGGCAAGCTGCTCGGCGCGCCGGCGGTGGCCTGGGCCTGCGGCGGCGTTGCCGCCGGCGTCTACCTGCTCAGCGTGGCGCCGGGCAGCGAGGCGCTGTGGATGCTGCTCGCGCTGACCGCCGGCGCGGTGGCTTGCCATGCCGGCGCGCTGGTCGGCGGGCTGATGCTGGCGCAGCGCGGCCAGCCCGCGGGCATGTCGGTCAGTCTGCGACTGGCGGCCACGCTGGGGCTGTATGCGGTGGCCAGTGCGCTGTTCAAAAGCGTTGAAGGCGTGCAGCACTGGTACGGGTTTGATTTTCCATCGCTGGCTTTCAGTGCCTGCGTGCTGGCGGCGCTCGCCGGCTGGCTGGTGTTTGGCAGCTATCGCCTGATGTGCGACGAGCTGAAAGTCCGCACCCGCCCGTGGGCGCTGGGCGGCTTCATTGGCTTCGTCGCTGTGTTCTACGCCGGCTGGCTGTACGGCCCCAACACCACGCCGCTGGCCTGGGTCACGCAGATCTGCACGCTGGGCCTTTGCGGCGCGCTGCTGGCGGCTTACGTCTGTGCCATGGCCTTCGCCACCGACCCGCTCATGCCGCGCCGACTGCTTGGCTACGCCGCGCGCGGACTGTGGCGGCGGGTGGCGGAAGAAGCGCCCCTGTGGACCGTCGCCGCGGCCTACGCGCTGCCCCTGGCCGTGCTGGCCGGCGTGCTGGGCGGTGGTCAACTGGCGATAGACAAGACGGTCGTGCATCTCACCGGCGGCGGCGCGCTGGCGCTACTGCTCTACGCCACGCGCGATCTGGCCGTCCTCTTCGGCATTGCCTGTCGCGCCCCGCGGCGCGGCGTGGAAACTTCCCAGCTGATCTACCTCGCACTGGCCTACTGGCTGTTGCCGTCGATCGCGAGCCTCGCCGGCGGCGAGACGCTCAGCCTGCTGCTCCGCCCGGATCCCGAGCGGGCCTTAAGTGCCGTGGCGGTACTCTGCGCGCACGCGCTGCTGGCGCTGTGGTGGGCGCGCCAGATGTGGCGGCAACGGCTGGGGGAGCAGGCACAGGACGACTGATCGGCGCAGGTTTCAAAACACCCGGCAAAACGCCGCCCTTTTGTCAGGTTTTCTCCGCTAGGCGGTTTGCAGGCCATAGCGTTTCAATAAGCGCCCCCTGTGCGGAGCAATGCAGATGGATCTCCTTGCCTATAACAGCCTCGGTCGCGGGCTGGACATGAGCGGTTATGTGAACGGCGTGGGCGTCGTGGTGGCCGACCCTTCGGTGCAAACCTTTTTCCTTGGCGCGATTGACGACTACACGCTGGCTTACGAAGTGTCGGGCGCACCGTGGACGTACATGACGATCACCGGTACTGCCACCATCGACCCGGTGCTGCAGCAGTTCACCGGCGAACTCAACCTCACCGCCATCCGCTACTACGCCGCCGACGGCCTGACCGAAATGATCAGCCTGTCGGAGATGGACCTCTACACCAACATCTACGAGCTGGGCACGGTGAACATCGCCAGCATGTACACCGGCGACGACCTGCTGTGGGGCAACGACTACGCAGACCACCTGCGCGGCGGTACCGGCGAAGACATCCTGTGGGGCGAAGGCGGTAACGACATCCTGAACGGCGAAACCGGGGCCGACCTCATGCGCGGCGGCGCCGGCAACGATACCTACTACGTCGACGATGCCTACGACTTCACCGACGAACCCATGAGCGGCAACGCAGATCCGGGCGGGGTCGATCGGGTGTACAGCAGCATCGACTGGACGCTGGATCGCTTCATGGAAAATCTCACGCTTACCGGGTCGGCCGACCTTGTCGGCTTCGGGAATAGCCTGCGCAACGTCATTACCGGCAACAGCGGCGCCAATTTGCTCAGCGGAGTCGGCGGTAACGACACGATCAGCGGCGGCGCCGGTGATGACCTTATCGCGGGCAATGCGGGCGCCGATACGCTCTCCGGCGGCAGCGGTGAGGACCTGTTCGTGTTCGACAGCGCGCTTGTGGCCAGCAATGCGGACAGGATTAAAGACTTCTCCAAGCGAGATGATTACATCGGGCTGGACGATGACGTCTTTCGCAAACTGCCGGGCACCACCGACGGCAAATTCCTGGCGGCCGCCAACTATCGCATCGGTAGCGCCGCCCGCGACGGCAACGACTACCTCATCTACAACCCGGCCAAGGACCACCTGCTCTACGACAGCGATGGTAGCGGGGCGAAGGCGCCGGTCCTGATCGCAACCATCACGCTCAGCGGCAGCAGCGCGCCGGCAGCCTCAGACTTCGTTCTATTCAGCTAACGCCTCAGTCTTCCCGCGCCAGCGGCTCAACCTCGTGGAAGCGGCCGAAGTCCACGTGCTCCACGCCGTCGTCGTGGATGCTGAAAATGTCGGTGTAGCGGTGATGCCAGCGCAGGTCGTCGTGCTCGTAATAGTGACGGGCACGCACTTCCTGTCCGTAGGTTTCATCGTGGCCGCTGATCACCACAGCGAAGCCGGCGCGGCGCGCCGCCAGCGATTCCGGCGTTTCACCAAATAGCGGGCTGTCCGCATCCACCTGATGGAACAGCGTCCAGCTGAGCGCAAACAGCGGGCTGTCGTCGCGTTCCAGCGTGAGGCGCTGGAAGCGGCGGGTGCGTTCGGCGCCCTCGCCCACGTTGGCGACGTACCACAGCTTGGCCTGCGCATCCGACAAAAAATTATGCCGGCTGTTGGCGACGCGCAGACAGAACACCCACTGGCCCTCGCGCTGGGTCATCAGCGGATGACGGGCAAACAGCACGTGCGCCCGCGGTCGCGTGAAGCGGGCGAAGCTCAAGCCGGTCATCACTGCGAAGCTGGCGATGCCCACAATGATTTCGGCCATGGCCACCGTATGGCCGTACAAATTGCCCGGCAGGAAGCCGCCGAAGCTGACGGTGCCAAACACTTCAAAGGCGAAAAAAAAGACCTCGCCAAAGTTGGGGCTGCGCGGACCGGTGACCGATCCGGGCACCAGCCAGAACAAGATGGCGAACAGCAGATTTACCGTCAGCATGTAGGCGGCGTACCAGAGCGCGAGCCGTGCCCACGACATCGCCATGCACTGGTGGAAAAGATCGCCCCAGAAGCGGCGCCGGAAGCCGCGCCCGAATATGTGTCGGCGACCTAAGCGAATTTCCCATTCGTGACCCTGCCCGGCCCTGTGTCGCGTCATACCTCCTCCCTCCTCGATAGTCAGCCCATCACCGCGCGGGGCGCGGCCCGCGCCAAGCCGGCCACGTTGACCGCATGCGCCAGGATAAACATCAGCGCAAAGCCGGCGATTGCCCCGGTCAGCCAGGCGTCCTGTGGATTCAAATCCAGCGTGGCGCGTAGAGCGGGCGCGCTCAGCAGCCAGACCAGCGGCGACAGCGCGATGCCGTGGCCAAGCACGGTCCATTGTTGAACCAGCGCCCAGCACCCGCGACGCGCGGCGAGCCCTGCCAGCAACAGGCAAACGCCCCACAGCAGGCCCAAGCCCCACCAGTAGCTGGGCATCGACAGTCCGCCGGCGGCGCCAGTCCCCAGCACCGTGCCGATGGCCATCCCGCACAGCGCCGCGAGCGCGCTGCAGCCCAGGTAAACCCCCAGACGATCCCGCAGCCGCTGCGGGTTTTCCCACAGCGAAGGGCCCAGCCACAGCACCACCGCCAGCGCCGCGACATACACCACAAACAGCCCGCGCCAGTTGGCGATCGCCGCCGCCTCATGGGCGATCGCCTCGGCGCTGGCATGACTGCCCAGCAGACCGGTGGCGCTCGACCAGCGCAGCAGAAACTGGTCCGCCACCAGCAGCAGGCAGACCCCGCCCAAGGCCAGGGCTAATCCGGGCAGCCAGCGCGGCAGCAGCGGCACGCTGGCCGTGGGCGCCGGCCAGCGCCCGACGCTCAGGCACCAGAGGCCGACCATGGCGCAGAGCGGCAGCAGAAAGGTGGTAATCGCGAGGTTGGTCTCGGCCTGCGTCCAGCCCGGCAGGGCAAGGCCATATAGGGCCCACAGGATGCGCAAGCCCGGCGCGGTCAGCAGCAGCCCGAAGTTGTAGGCCAGCCAGGCCCGATGCTGCGCGACCTCGCCGCGACGGATCGCCCGATAGGCCAGCCAGCCGGTGACCAGCACCATGGCGTTCAGGCCCCACAGCCCCAGCGCAAACGGCGCCCCGGTGTACACGCCGTCGAGCCCGGTGATGGCGAGATACATCATCCCGCCGCTCATGCTGACGAGTTCCGCCAGCAGATAGATTTTGCCCATCGCGCGGTGCAGGGCCGGGCGCCGCTGGCGCAGCCCGTTCATGAACTGGAACGGCCCCAGTGCCATCGAAATCGCAGCCAGCGTGGTGTGCATCAACATGAACGGCAGACCGGCGCTGTAGGCCGCGTGCTGGGCGCGATGCACCGAGCCCGCGCCCAGGGCGTACTCGTCGCCCACGCTCCACGCCAGCAGGCGCAGCCACCAGCCTTCGCGGCCGGCCGCAAAGCTGATGAAGTAGTCAGCGGCCAGCACCGCATAGAACAGGCAGACCAGCAGGAAGCCGGTCCACAACAACGCGACCAGCGCCGATGCGCGCGGGACGGGGCCAACAGAGTCGAGCGCGAGGCTGGTGCTCATACCGGTGCTTCCGATGGGCGGTGGCGCACAGTGTAGCCACGCCCGGGGTTCGCACAGCAAGCGATAATCCGCCACCGGATTTCGCTACACTCCGCGCCCTGCCCGGATCACGGGCCCACCCAGGCCCGACGCCAACGCGCGCTCCGCCCCACACGATGAGGTCCCGTTTCATGTCCACACACGCATTCCGGTCGCTCGCCCTGCTCGCCCTCGGTCTGGGCGCGGTCAGCGCGGCCCACGCCGCCCCTTACAGCGGCGCCTACGTGGGCGTCGGACTTGGCTACGCGGCGGGCCACGACGATGGCCTTGAAATCCCCAGCGACCCGACCTACGCCTTTTCGACCAAGACCGACAGCGACGGCGGCCTCTTCTCGGTCGCCGCGGGCTACGACCTGTTGCTCACCGCGCGCTGGGTGCTCGGACTTGGCGCAGAGGCGCAGATCCGCGACTTGAACACCTTCACCTATCAGCGTTTGAACGGCGTGCCCAGCAATGTGGACAGCGACCGCAGCTATGAGGACCCGATTAAGTTCACGTCCAATTTTGCGACCACCCTGGGGCCGCGCCTCGGTTATCTGTTCAACGATGGCGCCACCTTGTTCTACACCAGCACCGGGCTTTCGATCGCGCGCGTTTCGCGCAGCTTTGGCTGCACCGGCGCCTGCAGTTTTGCGCCCGATCAGGTGACGTCGATTACCCAGACCGACTGGCAAACCGGCTGGGCGCTGGGGCTTGGCGTCGAACACCGCATTGGCGCCCACGCCAGCCTGCTCGTTGACTATCACCACGCCGACTTTGGCACCGAGCTGGTCGACACCAGCCCGATGTATCCCGGCGCGCGCGAGCGTCAGGCGTACAGCGAAGACGTGCTGCGGTTCGGCATCAACTACCGCTTCTAAGGCGCCGGATCTCGCACCGTCATGAGTGATCTGAATACGCCGCAGCGTGAGGCCGTGCGCTACACCGACGGCCCGCTGCTGGTGCTGGCCGGCGCGGGCAGCGGCAAGACGCGGGTAATCGCCCAGAAAATTGCCTACCTCGTCACGCAGTGCGCGGTCGCACCCGACCACATCGCGGCGATCACCTTCACCAACAAGGCCGCGCACGAAATGAGCGAGCGCGTCGCGCCGCTCTTGCCGCGCGGCGGGCGCGCCAAACCCTGGATCTCCACGTTTCACCGGCTTGGGCTTCGGATCCTGCGCGAGGAATACGCGGCCATTGGCTATCGCGAGCGCTTCACGCTGTTCGATATGCGCGACGTGGAAAGCGTGATTGCCGATATTGCGCGCCGCCAGCTGGGCTCCAACGACTTCGACGCCCGCCAGCTCGCCAGCGCCATTTCCAACTGGAAAAGCGGACTGATTAGCCCGGAGCAAGCGGTGTCTACCGCCGGCGACCCGCGGGACAAAGCCGCTGCCCGCTGCTTTGGCGAATACGCGAAAACGCTGAAGGCCTACAACGCGGTCGACTTCGACGATCTCATCACGCTGCCGGTGCAGTTGTTTCGGGCAGATTCCGATCTGCGTTTCCGCTGGCAGGTCAAACTGCGCTGGCTGCTGGTCGACGAATATCAGGACACCAACAGCGCGCAGTACGAACTGATCAAGCTGCTCGCGCAGCCCGAAGGCCGGCTGACCGCGGTGGGCGACGACGACCAGTCCATTTACGCCTGGCGCGGCGCGCGTCCCGAAAACCTCGCCACGCTGGCGCGCGATTTTCCGCAGCTGAAAGTCATCAAGCTGGAGCAGAACTACCGCTCGATGGGCGTCATTCTGAAAGCCGCCAACAAGCTCATTGCGCACAACCCGCACGTGTTCGACAAGAAGCTCTGGAGCGAACGCGGGCACGGCGACAAAATTCGCGTGCGCGCCGCGAGTGATGAAGTCAGCGAGGCCGACACCGTCGCCAACGACATCGGGCATCACCGCATGATGCACACGCGAAAGTGGAGCGACTACGCCATCCTGTTTCGCAGCAACTATCAGGCACGACCCTTTGAGCAGGCGCTGCGCGAGCGCGAGATCCCGTATGTCATTTCCGGCGCGCGTTCGTTTTTCGACGCCACCGAAATCAAGGATCTGGTGTGCTACATGCGGCTGGTCACCAATCCGGGCGACGACAACGCGCTCTTGCGCGTCATCAACGCGCCGCGCCGTGGCATCGGCACGGCCACGCTGGAAGTGCTGGTCAAGGCCGCCTCCGACGCACAGTGCAGCCTGAAGGACGCCGTCGGCGAGCACGGCTTCTTCAGCAAAATCGCGCCCCGCAGCCTCAAGCCCGCGCAGGAGTTCTTGCAGTGGGTAGAGGCCATGCATCGCCGCGCCGAAGACGAGCCGCCGTTGGCATTGCTACGGGTGATGCTGGCGGATATTGGCTACGAGGACTGGATCAAGCAAACCAGCGACACCGAGCAAGACGCCACCCGTCGCTGGAACAACGTGGGTGAACTGATGAACTGGGTGGGGCGCATCGCCGACCGCGACGAGGGCCGCAACATGGCCGACATCGTCACCGCGCTGACGCTCTACGACATTGCCGAACGCAAGGACAGCGAAGACGAGGAAGACGCCGTGTCACTGATGACGCTGCACGCGGCCAAGGGACTCGAGTTTCCGCACGTGTATCTGGTCGGCTTTGAGGAGAACCTGCTGCCGCATCGTTCCAGCATTGAAGCCGACACCATCGAAGAAGAGCGACGGCTCGCGTATGTCGGCATCACCCGCGCCGAGCAAACGCTGGCGCTGTCCTGGGTAAAGGCGCGCAAGCGCTTCGGCAAGGTGGAATCCTGTCAGCCGAGCCGCTTTCTGGAAGAACTGCCGCGCGAAGAACTGCGAATGGACGATTCGCCCGAAGACGCCGCCGCCGCGCGGGTCACGGGACGCTCGACGCTGGCGCAGCTCAGGGGGCTGCTGAAGTAGCGGCCCCGCCGTAAAGGCGCTCGTACACCCCGCCCTGGGTCAGCAATTCTTCGTGTCGGCCGTGCTCCACAATGCGCCCGTCGTCGAACACGCACACGCGGTCGGCTTCTTTTACGGCCGACAGGCGATGCGCCACGATCAGCATCGTGCGGCCGCTCAAACGTCGGCGCAGCGCGGCGTGGATCTTCGCTTCGGTTTCCTGATCGAGCGCGGAGGTGGCCTCATCCAGAATCACGATGTTGGGGTCGTTCAACAGCAGGCGCGCGATCGCCAGACGCTGACGCTGGCCGCCCGACAGTCGAATGCCGTCGCGCCCAATCACGCTCTGCAGCCCCTGCGGCATCGCCGCCACGAAGTCGGCCAGCTCCGCATCGCGCAGCGCCGACCATAGCGCTTCCTCGCTGAACGCCGCGCCCAAGGTCAGGTTGTTGGCAACCGTATCGTTGAACAGCGCCGGGTGTTGCAACACCGTGCCGACGTGGCCGCGTATGCGTTGGAAGCCGATCTCCTGCACCGGCACGCCGTCGATCAGCAGGTCGCCCGAGGCCGGCGGATACAGCCCCAGAATGACCTGCACCAGCGTAGATTTGCCGCCGCCGCTGGCACCAACCAGCGCCACGCGCTCGCCGGGCGCGATGTGCAGGTTAATGCCGTCCAGCACCAGCGGCCCGTCGCCATAGCGAAAGCGGATCTCGCGCAGGGTGAGTGCATTGGTGCGTTGTCCCGCAAAGGGATTATGCAGCGCCGGGTATTGCGGCTCCTGGGCCAGTGCGAGCAGGCGATTGACGCGCTCCAGCGCGGCGCGCGCCGCCTGCCAGGACACGCGCAGCGAAAACAGCGTGTCGACCGGCGTCAGCATGAACCACAGATAGCCGAACACCGCGATCATCTGCCCCAGCGTCAGCGATGAGAACACCACCATCAGCATCGCCACCGCGCGAAAGCCGTCGATGCCGATCAGAAACACCGCAAACGACAGCCGGCTCGCCGCGTCGCTGCGCCAGGAGAAGGCCGCCGCATGCACGCGAATCTCGCGCGCCAGATCGATCACGTGGTTCAAGTAATGCCGCTCGCGATTCGCCGCGCGCAGCTGATGAATGGCTTCCAGCGTTTCGGTCAGCGCTTCCTGAAACGCCTGCAGCGCGGCGTTCTCGCGCTTCTTCAGTTCCTTGGTGCGGCGGGTGATCAGCACCGTGGCGTAGACCGTGACGGGATTCATCAGCAGGATGAAAAGCGCCAGTTGCCAGTGCATCCACAGCAGCACGCCGGCCGCCCCGGTCAGCGTAAGAATCGCAATCAGGAGCCGGCTGATGGTCTCGCCGGTGAAGCTGTCGATGGTCGCCAGATCGATCGTTAGATGTGAGGCCACCGTGCCGCCGCCCAGCCCTTCGTATTCTGCCATCGACACGCGTTCCAGCCGTCGCAGCAGCCGTTCGCGCAGGGTGAAGATGAGCGATTTGGCGACCTGCGAAAACTCGCGCTGCTGCCACACCTGCAGCACCAGCGTGGCGAGCCGCAGCAGCACCGTCACCGCAAGTATCGCCAGCACATAGCCAAGCGGCGTCTGCCAGTGGGCCGGCAAGATCGGGTTGAGGTGCGCGAGCAAGGTGCCCGGCTTGTGCAACAGGACTTCGTCGACCAGCAGGGGCATCAGGAGCGGCACCGGCACCGCGCAGAGGGCGGCGGCCAGCGCCACCAGGTGCGCGATCGTCAGGCGCCGGCGATGGGGCAGCGCGAGGCGAAAAATATCGGGCCAGCGGTATTGCTGGGACTCATCGTGGGCGTGCGCGGAATCGCGGGGGAAATCGGAGCTGGCACGCATGGACGGGGTTCCTTCGCACGGGGACTGCAGGCCCTACGTCCTGCGGACGCAAATGGGCCATGACTTGATCGCAGGCGGGTCGGGCCTTGGCCCAAGGCCCTAGGATGGCCGAGGGCTAGGACACACCTTAAGGCATTTCGCTCTGGTTCCTGCGCCCTTCGGGAGATTGTGCTGATGCGAGGCAAGGACATTGCGCTGGGCGGCCTGCTGACGCTGGCGATACTGGTGTTGCCGCTCTGGTGGTTGGGCAGCACGCACGCGCAAAACACCGCGCCCCCCTGCGGCAGCTATCAGGCCGACTGGTCCGACGCGCAGGCTTTCCAGCCGGGCTGCCTGCAACTGGGCCCGCCGCCGCAGGCCCTGCCGCCGCCCGGCGATCCGGCCAGCCAATGGGCGGCCGACGCGTCACGTTTGAATACCAACGACGCCCTGCAATTGCAGTGGGAGCGCTCGCTAGGCGACTGGCTGGATGCGAGCGGCCAACGCTGGGGCACGCAGCCGCTGGCGGTCTCCAGCGCCTTGAAGACGGTTGGCACGGTGCAGGTGGAAAGCCCGGTCGCGGATCTGCGGCTGGTCTTCAAAGGGGTGATGCCGGCGGTAGGCGCGGTGCGCTGCGGTGAGGCGCTGCCCCTGCTGGAAGCCCGCCTCGATCCCTCCACGCTGCGCAACTGGGACCGGTTGCTGCCCTCCACGCGCCGCGTAATTCTGTTGCGCTGTGCCCGAGCCGGTCCGCTGCGTATCGACGTTACCAAGATATTCAGCGGCAGCGTGGGCGGGCGCTTCGAGATTTATCGCAACGACCCGCATCTGCGCCCGCTGGACGGCACCGGCCTGCCCGGCCCCACCGGCACCGCGAGCGATGTGGTGCTTGACCTGCGCGCCACCGGCTGGCGCAGCAGCCTGTTGCGCACGCCGGTCACCGGCATTCAGGGCAACGGCATGTTGCTGGTGACGGTGCCGACGGGCGGCGCTACCGGCGCCTCCATTCAGTACCCGATCCCCGCCGCACGCCGCAGCGAGCTGATGTTCTCTCGCATGGTGATGCGGATTGCCTACGACTGGCCGGCCACCACCGGCGGCAAATATCCGGGGCTCGCCAATACGGGCGCCACGGTGCGCTCTGGCGGCATCGCGGGCTGGGGCGGCCGCAAGGCCGACGGCCTGCACTGGTCGGCGCGCACCAACCGGGCCAACCCGATAGCGGGCGCCTGGACGGCGAGCCATCAGGGCTGGGGCACTTACGTCTACCGCCTGAACCACGAAAGCCTGAACGGCGACGTGCGCTGGAGCACGCGGCCGCTGCCAAAGGGCGAGTTCGTGGTCATCGACCAGATGGTGAAACTGAACGGCGTGAATGCCGACGGCACGCCGCGCGCGGATGGCGAAGTCGCCTACTGGCTGAACGGCGAGCTGGTAAACCGCTTCACGGGCATCATTTTCCGCAACCAGACCAGCACCGGCAGCCTGCCGGAAAGCTTCTGGCTGGACGTCTACGTAGGTGGCACCGGCTATGTCGCACCCTACCCGCACACGGTGCTGTTTGCCGACGTGCAGGTGTCGAGTCGTCGTCTGCCGTTTGATCCGCTGGTGCTGGCGCGGCTCAACGCCAACACCCGCCAAACGCCCCCGTAGGGCGCCGGGGCCTCAGCCCGCCGGGTTCTCCATCAGCCACTCGACGGCGGAGAGTCGCGGCGCGTCGGGCTTGCTGCCCAGGCCGGCAAAATCGAAGGCCACCGGGTCGGCGAGGTGGGAGAGCGTGACGTTCTGCAGGCTGCGAAACACGTTTTCAACCCGCCCCGGATGGGCCCGCTCCCAGTCGTGCAGCATCTGCTTGATGGCGCGGCGCTGCAGATGATCCTGCGAGCCGCACAAATTGCACGGAATGATCGGGAACGCCCGCGCCTCGGCGTAGCGGGTGATGTCTTCTTCGCGGCAGTAGGCCAGCGGTCGAATGACGATGTGCGCACCGTCGTCGGACTGCAGCTTGGGCGGCATTGCCTTCAGCTTCGAGCCGAAGAACATGTTCAGGAACAGTGTTTCCACGATGTCATCGCGGTGGTGGCCCAGCGCGATCTTGGTGATTCCATTGGCCGCCGCCCAGGTGTAGAGGCTGCCCCGCCGCAGGCGTGAGCACAGGCCGCACATGGTCTTGCCTTCCGGCACCACGCGTTTGACCACGCTGTAGGTGTCCTGCTCCAGGATATGGAACGGCACGCCGAGCGCGGTGAGGTACTCGGGCAGGATGTGTTCGGGGAAATCCGGCTGCTTCTGGTCAAGATTGACCGCGATGAGGTCAAAGTCGATCGGGGCTTTCTTCTTCAGCGCGAGCAGGATGTCGAGCAGGGTGTAGGAGTCTTTGCCCCCCGACAGACAGACCATCACCCGGTCGCCGGCTTCAATCATGTTGAAGTCGGCAATCGCCTTGCCCACCGCGCGGCGCAGGCGCTGCTGCACCTTGCCCTGCTCGTGGCGAACGCGGTCGGCGCGGAGGGCGGGCGGGGCAATCACGTGCTCGTTCACAGGGTGTTCCGACAGCTGGGGAGGGGGCGATCCTGACAGAGCCGCTGGTCGCGTGCTACCGGCAGATCAGGGCGCGGCGCGCAGCGCTTTCAACTCGGCGCGCAGGCGGCGGGCCGCCTCGGCGTTGCCGCCCATGAAGCCCGGCGCTTTTTCGTAGAACTCGGCTAAATCGGCCACGACCTCGGGGTCGCGCGGGGCCAGCGCATAGGCGCGCTCGAAGCACTCGCGGGTCTTGCGCGCCAGGCTAAAGGCCTTGAACGGACCGGCCTCCTCGGCCAGCCGGCCGGCGGCCCGGCCCGCCCACAGCAGGTAGACCGGCTGCTTGGGCTCGTCTTGCAGGGCCTGCTCGAAGGCCGTCAGTGCGGGGGCAAAAGCGCGACGCTCGAAGTCGGCCTTGCCACGCAAAAAGGCCTCGGCGGCGGAGTCGCCGGCCGAGGCCTTGAGCAGGAGAAGGAAGACTCCCGCGACCACCAGCAGGGGCCGCGAGAGGAGGGGGAGTTTGGCCAATCGACGGTCGGTAAGCCACAACATCGTGAGAAGCTTCGCCTGTTGTCGCCTGTTCCGCTTAGCGCCGCGTCCGCCGAGCGCCGACTGGTGAGGCGCACTGTGCAGGCGTGAACTTGAATGGCGGCTGAACTTCGATCATCCGACCAGCAATTCGGCGAGCGCGATCCGCTCCAGATCGTTTAACCCCACACCGCGGGCCAGAAAATCGTCGAAGGAACCAAAGACCCGCTCGGCAGCTTTCAGCGCGGTGTCGAGATAGTCCGCGCTGGCGCACATGATTTGCTCGACCGCAGCGGCCGGTGCGCCGTCGGTGAACAAGGCCACCGGCCGGCGCTGGAAGTTGGAGATCACATAGTCCTCAATCACGTCCTGCCGCCCCACCCCGATGGCCAGCAGCAGCACGGCACTGGCGATGCCCGTGCGGTCCTTGCCGCTCGCGCAGTGAAGCACCGCCGGTCGGCCCTCCTCGCGCAGCAGGCCGCGGTAAACCCCGGCGAGGCAGTCGGTGTGGTCGAGGATCAGCCGCTCGTACTGGCTCTGCATTGCCCGGCGGGTGTCCTCGGCCGACCAGGCGCCGCTGTTCACCGCCTCGAACATGTTCAGATTGCCCTGCGGAATGAAGCCGAAGGCGTGCTGCACCGGCGGCGGGACCGGCAGACGGTTGGGGTGGCGGGTGCGTTCGTCCTCGGTTCGCAGGTCGTAGATCGCCCGCACGCCCAGTTCGGCCAGCGCCGCCTGGTCGCCCACCGTCAGCGTCGCGAGGGCGTCCGAGCGATAGACCACGCCCGTCCGGGTGCGCCGGCCATCGGTGGTCTTCAAGCCCCCGAGATCGCGGCAATTGCAGGCGCCTTCAAACGCAATGCGGCGGTGGGCGTGTCGTTCCAGCAGTTCGTCGCTCATGCGTAGCGGGCTTTCTTACGGGGAATGGCTGTGGCGGGCGAATATGCCGGAGCGCCCCCGCGATTGCACGCCGCGCTGCCCCATGGGCCCGCCTTCCACTGTGGGAGCGGCGCGTGCGCCGCGATTCTTCGGGGCGCTATCGCAAGTGTTTTATCGCGGCCGACCGGCCGCTCCGACACGGATGGCTCACCGCCGCCCGTGGCGACGCCGGCTTGGTCTGTCCGGCTTGGCAAGCCAGAATGCGGCCCGGTCCTATTCACGAGCGCGCCGCATGTCCCAACCCGTCCGCATTTACCTCATCCGCCACGGCGAGGCCGCCGCCAGCTGGGACACCGCCGTTGACCCCGGCCTGTCCGAGGCCGGCCATGCGCAGGCGCGGGCGCTGCTGCCGCAGTTTTCGGGCCCGGTGCCCCATCAGGCCACCACCCGCCTCGTCAGCAGTCCGCTGCAGCGGGCCCAGCAAACGGCGGCGCCGCTGGCCGCCCACTGGGGCCGGCCGGTCAGCATCGAGGACGGGGTTCGGGAATTGCCCTCGGCCGGCGTGCCGCTGGACGCGCGGCGGGCCTGGCTGACGGCAATCATGGCCGCCCGCTGGCCGGCGGTCGACGCCCCGCTCCACGTCTGGCGCGAGCGGGCCTGGCAGGCGCTGCTGGCCTGTCAGACAGAGACGGTTTTCTTCACCCATTTCATGGTCATCAACGCGCTGGTGGGCCGCGCAATGGGCGACGAGCGGCTGGTCGTGTTTGAGCCCGACTACTGCTCGGTCACCGAATTGCTGCTCGACGGCGGCAATTGCTCGCTCGTCGCGCTTGGCAAGGCGCGGAACACCCTCGTACTGTAGCCGCCAGTCACCAGCCGGAGCCCGCCCATGACCGCCCGAACCGTCCTTACCAGCTACCGCGCGGTCGACACCAGCGATGGCGCCGGGGTCAAACTGAAACGCGCGCTGGGTCAGCATCCCGGGGCGCGACTCGACCCTTTCCTGATGCTCGATTTTTTCTCGTCCGACGACCCGGACGATTACATCGAAGGCTTCCCGGCCCACCCGCACCGTGGCTTCGAGACCGTCACCTACATCGTCGACGGGCACATGCTGCATGAGGACCATCTGGGCAATCGCGGCGACCTGAAAGCCGGCGGCGTGCAGTGGATGACCGCCGGCCGCGGCATCATCCATTCCGAAATGCCCCAGCAAACGGCCGGCCTGCTGCGCGGCTTCCAGCTGTGGATCAACCTGCCGGCGAAAGAAAAAATGAAACTGGCGGGCTACCGCGATATTCCCGCCGAGGAAATGCCGGTACTAAGCGCCTCTGGCGCGCGGGTGAAACTGGTCGCCGGCAGCCTCAGCCTCGACGGCAGCAGCGCCACCGGCCCCATCAATGGTTTAAGCACCGAACCGCTCTACGCGGATGTGATGCTCGACGCCGGCGCCAGCATCACCCTGCCGGTCAAGGCGGGCCTTAACGCCTTCCTCTACGCCTTTGAAGGCAGCGTGCAGGCCGCCGGCACCGAGGTGCCGATGGGCAGCGCGGCGATTCTGAACGACGGCGACGAACTCACCTTAAGCGCCGGCCCGCGGGGCGGCCGCGTGCTGCTGGTCGCCGGGCGCGCCATCGGCGAGCCGGTCGCGCAATACGGGCCGTTCGTGATGAACACCCGCGATGAACTGGAACAAGCGGTCAACGACTACCGCACCGGGCGACTCACGGCATAAGACCGGGGCGCCGCCGCAGTTAGCGGCACGAACGACAACAACAGGCATGGGGAGTACGGTCATGAGCAGACAGCGAGGTCTTTCGCTGGCCCTTGGGCTGGCGGCATTGCTAGGCGTCGGGCAGGCCGCCGGCGCGGCGACCACGGTCGATGGCGCGGCCATCGCCAACGAACAGGACAGCGCCAACTGGCTGTCCTATGGCCGTACCTACAGCGAGCAGCGCTACAGCCCGCTGGACCAGATCAACGAAAAAACCGTTGCCGGCCTGAAGCCCGACTGGGGGCTCGAACTCCCCGACCGCACCCTGCTCGCCACCCCCATCGTGGTCGACGGCGTGATGTACATCAGCGGCAGCTACAGCGTGGTGCGCGCGGTCGACGCGGCTTCTGGCAAGGTGCTGTGGACCTACGACCCCAAGACGCTGGAAGTCGCCGGCGACCGGCAGCGGATTTTCTGGGACTCGAACCGCGGCGTCGCGTTCTGGAAGGGCAAGGTGTTTGTCGCCACCGGCGACGGCCGCCTGAACGCTATCGACGCCAAGACCGGCAAGGAAGTCTGGAGCGCGGTGACCATCGATCCCAAGCTGCCGATGTACATCAATGGCGCGCCGCGGGTGTTCCGCGACAAGGTGATCATCGGCAACGGCGGCACCGAAGTCGGCGCCAACCGGGGCTACGTCACCGCCTACGACACCGAGACCGGCAAGCAGGCCTGGCGCTTCTACATCGTGCCCGGCAACCCGGCCGATGGCTTCGAGGATGAGACCCAGGCCATGGCCGCCAAGACCTGGACCGGCGAATGGTGGAAGCACGGCGGCGGCGGCAACGCCTGGAACGGCTTCACCTACGACCCCGAGTTCAACCGCATCTACATCGGCACCGGCAACGGCTCGCCCTGGAACCGCAACATCCGCAGCCCCGGCGGCGGCGACAATCTCTTCCTGTGTTCGATCGTGGCGCTGGACGCCGACACCGGCAAATACGCCTGGCACTACCAGACCACGCCCGGCGAGACCTGGGACTACAACTCGAACATGGACATCGTGCTGGCCGATTTGAAGATCGACGGCAAGCCCGTAAAAGCCTTGATGCACGCGCCCAAGAACGGGTTTTTCTACGTCATCGATCGCGCGAACGGCAAACTGCTTTCGGCGGAAAAAATCGGCAAGGTGGACTGGGCGGAGTCGATCGACCTGAAGACCGGCCGCCCGATCGAACGCAAGGGGGCGCGCTACGAAGACGGGCAGGAGCTGGTGTGGCCCAGCCCTTTTGGCATCCACAACTGGCACGCCATGTCGTTCAACCCCAACACGGGTCTGGCTTACATCCCGGTGATGGAATTGCCCGGGCTGTTTACCGACAAGGGCATCGATAAATCCATCTGGCAGTCGCCAAATTTTTCCATCGACCCGGGCGTTGAATTTGCGCGCGAGGATATTCCGGTCAACGCCGGCACCGGCGCGCTGCGGGCCTGGGATCCGGTGGCGCAGAAACTGCGCTGGGAAGTGACGCTGCCCGGCGTGTGGAATCCCGGCACGCTGACCACCGCCGGCAACCTCGTCATTCAGGGCCGCACCGACGGCAAGCTGGTCGCCTATCGCGCGACCGACGGCGAGTCCCTGTGGCAGTTCGATGCCGGCCTGGGCATTTCCGCACCGCCCGTCACCTACACCGTCAACGGCAAGCAGCACATCGCGCTGCTGGTGGGCTGGGGCGGCGCGGGCCCGGCGGTGGGTGGTTCGCTGCAGGCCCAGCACGGCTGGGCCTATCGCGCGCAGCCGCGGCGGCTCATCAGCTTTAGTCTGGAGGGCAAGGCGGAACTGCCCAAGCTGCCGCCGCCGAGCTTTGCCAAACCGCTGAAGCAGGAAGACTTCAAGGTCGACGACATGCTGGCGCAACAGGGCAACCTGCTCTACGCCAAACATTGCGTGCTGTGTCACGGCGCGGGGGCGGTGTCCGGTGGCTACGCGCCGGACCTGCGCGCGTCCACCATCCCGGTGTACGAGGATGCGCTGCAGGACGTGGTGATCAAAGGCTCGCGCCAGATGGCCGGCATGCCGCGCTTCCACGATTTAAGCGAGGGCGATCTCAAAGCCCTGCAACACTACATCCGGCGCGAAGCGCGTCGCTGAGGAACCGCATGGACATCAAAGACAAGATCATCGTCATCACCGGCGGCGGCAGCGGCATCGGCGCTGCGCTGGCGCGTCGTTTCAAGGCGGAAGGCGCGCGCGGGATTGCGATTGCGGATCTGAACGAAGCCGGGCTGGCCGCGGTGGCGGCCGAGACCGGCGCGCTGGCCGTCCGCTGCAATGTGGCGGTGGAGGCGGAAATCCAGGCGCTGGTCGCTCGGGTCGAAGCCGAACTCGGCCCCATCGATATTTTCTGCTCCAACGCCGGCATTGCCCGGCTGGGCGATGAAGACGTGCCGAACGAGGAGTGGCAGCTCAACTGGGACATTCACGTGATGGCGCACGTTTACGCCGTGCGCGCCGTCGCCCCCGGCATGGTCGCGCGGGGCAGCGGCTATCTGGTGCACACGGCCTCGGCGGCGGGTCTGTTGAGCCACATCCAGTCGGCAACCTATTCGGTGACCAAGCACGCCTGCGTCGCCTTCGCCGAGTGGGTGGCGATCAAGTACAAGCATCAGGGCATTCGGGTCTCGGTGCTTGCGCCGCAAGCCGTCCGCACGCCCATGACCGACCGGCCGGACGAAGCCGCCGTCGCCGCGGTCGACGGCATGATCGAACCGGCGGAACTCGCCGACTGCGTGGTCGCGACCATGGCCAAAGAGGAGTTCCTCATCCTGCCGCATCCCGGCGTGCGCGATTACCTGCAGCGCAAAACCACCGACGTCGACCGCTGGCTGCGCAGCATGAACCGCTGGCGGCAGGAGGCGGGGCCGATCAGGACCTGAGGGCTGCCCGACTGCCGTGTCGCCTTAAGTCGGCGGCGACACGGCAGCTGCAAGTTGCTTAAGCCTCAGTTGCTGTCGACTGATCTCCAGCTCCAGCGTTTCTTTAAGCGTCTGCCCGGTGGCCTGATCGCGACAGGACTGCAGGGACACCACGTAGAAGTATCGACTTTGGCCGAACAAGCCCGCCAACTGCTTCTGCGAGGCGGAAGTGGCCGGGCGAGTCGCGTCAAGTGCACCTATAAAAGCAGGCTCATAGCCAAGCGCATCCGCCCAGCGCGCAGCTGCAGCGCAAGGGTCGCCGCGGGCGTCGGCCGCCTGCGCCTGAGGTGCGTAATAAGAAAAAACTGGCGCCATGTAGTCGATCGGCCGGATCAGCGGCACGCTGTCGGGCAAGGGCCGACCGACCCACAAGGCCAAGGGCACCAGTGCGGCACCAAGCACGGCGAGCTTCAGCCACTGGCGACCAGAGACCCAGCGCGCAGCCGTCGCCAGACTTAGCGCCGCAAAGACAATCGAGGCGGCGAACAGCGTCAGGCGAAGTCGCGAAAACACCCCAAAGCCCAGCAGCAGCAACAGCGAGCAGCCCATGAGCGCGTACATCAACCAGGGCCTTGGCCGGTTTCTCGCCGCAAGGATTAATCCGACCAGCGCGAGCGGTGCGATCAGACCGAAGGTAACTGGCAAAAAGCGCAGCACGCTGGCGTGCAGGCGGTAGTAGTAGAAATTGCTGTTGTTAGGGACTTCGTACCAATGAAAAGCGATCGAGGTTTTGAGCCAGAGCTGGCGCAGGTAAGTGCCTAAACGCTCGTGCGTGCCGAGCGCGGCCAGCGCTGCCGGTAAGAACTTTCCGCCACTCGCCGCCATGATGTCTGCCGCATACCGGGGACTGACGAAGAACCCACCGACGAAATCCGGAGCAGACCCGTAATCAGCCGTATTCGCGCCGACAAAGGTGATGGCGCCTACGCTGGACAGGCTCAAGGGCGGTGCGCCGACCACCATATTTCGATGTACCGCCGGCGCGAGCAACAGGGCCACACCGCACACCCACGCGCCCAGGTTGACGGCCAACTTGCCCGGCTGTTTCCGTTGCGCCCAAACCATACCCGCCAGCACCCAGACCAGAAAAAGGGCGAAGCTCGACTTCAGCAACAAAGCGAGTCCTGACCCGAGGCCCGCTGCCAGCCAGCGTGGCCAGATGGATGTATCAAGCGCCCGCTGCGTCATGTAGACCGCCGCCAAACCGGCAACGGCGAACAGCGAGTCGCGTAGCAGGATCAACTCGTAGTACAGGATGGGGCCGCACAGCGTGGCCATGGCGCCGGCAATGCTGCCCACCAGGTCGCCGAAATAACGCCGCGCGATCAGATAAACCAGCAGATTGCCCCACACGCCGACCAGCATCTGCAAAACAAAAATCGGCCGGACATCCTCGCCAAACAGCCTGTAGGTCAATGCCAGCAGATAGGGGTATAGCGGCTCCTGATGAAACCTCTTGCCGCCATACCACTCATCCCAGAGCAGTTTTTCAGCCGCGGGCGGGGGGCCAGCACCAGACCATGTACCGCGCAATTCGCTGGCTTTCTCCGGGTGGGCAAGCAGGAGCTTGGTGACCATGTCCCGGTTCCAGTCGAAAAACGGATGGAAGGGCTGATTGAGCAACCAGCCGCTCGCGTTGATTTCCTTTGCCCACGCGTCGTTGAAGTGCATATCTGTCGACACCCACTGGTGCTGATGCAGGCATGCGTCATCTTGAAGCTGAAAAAAGTAGGCGGTCCGGAGCAACACGGAGACGGCCACAATCGTGGCAATCACCAGACCTCGCCGACGCGCAAGAAAAGCCTCGGCCCGACTTAGGGGGTCAATGCTTGGGTGATGGGCGCTGGAATCTGCTGCCTTGTCGCATTTGGTCACGCTCGTTTTTGCTCAGCTGCAAATGGTTAATAAGGACCAGGCATCCGTCGCTGACCGGCGCCCGTGCATGGTCGGGCGCTAACTGACGAGTCTCCGTGAAAAATCAGCATTCGATCAATCCACTACTCGTGCGCGCCATGCGCTTATCCCTTGATCAGGCTGACATCCTGATTCCCAAACGCATCCGCATCCGGATACGGAAACCACTCCGGATCCGGCAGCGCGACGGGCGCGATCATCGCCATCTTTGAGCGGCGAAACTGGGCGAGGCCTTCCGCGCCCAACTCTCGCCCGCTGCCGGTCAGCTTGCGGCCGCCGAAGGGCACGGCGTCGTTGTCGTTGAGCGGCGTGTTGACCCACACGATGCCGGTTTCAATTTCATGCACGGCGCGGAAGGCCTCCGCGAGGTCGTTGGTGTAGATGTTGGCACCGAGGCCAAGCTCGGAATCATTCGCGCAGGCAATCGCCTCGTCGAGGCTGTGCACCTTGGCGACCGGCGCGAGCGGACCAAAACACTCGCCGTGCATGATGCGGTGCTGGTGCGTGACTTCGAGCACGGTCGGTTCGTAGAAACAGCCGGCCTCAAGCCCGGGCGGCCGACGTCCGCCGCAAACCACCCGCGCGCCGTCGGCGACCGCGTCGGCCACTATCCGCTCGACCCGCGCCCGCTCGCGGGCTGAGGCCATCGGGCCGATGTCGACTTCACCAAGGCCGCTGCCCAGCCGTAAGGCGCGCGCTTCCCGCGCCAGCGCCGCGATGAAGGCGTCGTAGACCTCGGCGTGCACGTAAAAGCGCTCGGCCGAGGTGCAAACCTGCCCGCAGTTGAGGAAAGCGGCGAAGGCCGCGCCGCGCGCCACGGTCTCGATCGGCGCCGAGGGCATGACGATAAAGGCGTCGTTGCCGGAGGCTTCAATCAAGGTCGGCTTGAAGCGCTCGGCCGCCGTCCTTGCCACCGCCTGCGCGGCCGGCACGCTGCCGGTAAAAGCCACCCCGTGCGTTTGGCGATGGGCGACCAGCGCCTGCCCGACCTCGGCGCCGCCGGTCACGACCTGCACCAGCCCGGGTGGCAGATGGGTAAAGGCTTCCATCAGCACCAGCAGGGTCAGCGGCGTGAGTTCGGCGGGTTTCACGATCACCGCATTGCCGGCGGCGAGCGCTGCGGCCGCCTGCCAGCCAAAAAGCAGCACCGGAAAATTGAAGGGCACGATCGACACCACCGTGCCCAAGGGTTCGTGCAGGGTCATGTGCAGCTGGCCGGCGATGGCCGGCCCGGCAATCCGCCCCTGCTCGTGCCGGGCAAGCTCGGCGTAGTAGCGAAACGCGCCGGCCGAGGCGCCGCCTTCCCAGTTGGATTCCCGGAACGGTTTACCCATTTCGCGGGTGAGACATTCACCCACCCGCGCGCTGATGGTGGCCATCTGCGCCGCCACTTCGTGGAGCGCCGCGGCCCGTTCGAGGGCGCTCAAGGCCCACCAGGCGCGCTGCGCCCGGGTCGCCGCCGCGACCGCACGGTCGATTTCCTCCCCGGTGGCCTTGGCAAAATGGCCGGTGATCTGCCCGGTCGCCGGATCGATGACGGGGACTGTTTCGCCCTGCGAGGGCACCCACTGGCCATCGAGAAAAAGCTGGCCAGAACGGGCCGCCATCAGGGCGGGCACTTCGGTATTGCGGCTCATCGCAGGACTCCTGATTGCGCGTTGGGTCGAGCATAGCGGCGGCCCGTCGGGGCGGCCAAGGGGGCGGATTGCGCCGACCGACGGCGCCAGCGCAGCGAGTCTCGGCACAAAGCTTGCTCGCCTTCCAGCGCCATTGCGGCCGGTCGGCGCGCCGCCAGCCGTCACAACCCGAGGATGCCCCATGCCACGCAACGCGGCCGTTACCTTCGAAAATCTGCTCCTGCCGCCCGCCGAGTTCAGCGATCCGGCGGCCCCGGCGTACCGGCTCTGTCTGGTCCTGCAGGGAGAGGCCGAGCTGTCCTGGCAACAGGACGACCGCTGGCGCTCGGCGCGTTTACGCCCCGGCATGTTTGCCCCCATCACCCGGCCGCAGACCACCGCGCAGCTCCGCCTGTCGGCGCATCAGCGCCACCTCATGGTGACGCTTGATGACGCCACGGTGCGCAGCGTTGCGAACGGATGCGGGCAGACCGCGGTGGCGCTGGATGCGCTGAGCGAGCGCCCGTTTCGCCACCCGTTTCTGGCTCGACTGTGCGCCGAGGCCTACGCCGAAGCCCAACGCGAGGACGCGCTGGGTCGGCACTTTCAAACCACGGTCGCGCCAATTTTGATCGGCAGCCTGCTGCGCAGCTCGGGATCTGCGCCGAAGCGGGACGCGGCAGGCGGTCGCGCGCTAGCCCCTGCCACGCTGGCGCGGCTACGCGAGTCCTGTCTCGCGCAGCTCGACACGCCGATCACGGTCGCCCGGCTGGCCGACTGGAGCGGGCTGCCGGTGGGCGAGTTCTGCCGCCAGTTGCGGCAGCGTACCGGCACCACCCCGCACCGCTTTGTGCTGGATTTACGGCTTGCGCGGGCGGCAGAGCTGCTGGGCCACGTCGCGCCGCCGATCGCAGACGTGGCCAGCCGCTGCGGCTTTTTCGATCAGGCCCATCTCACCCGGGCCTTCAGCCGCCGCTATGGCACCTCACCCGCGCGCTACCGGCGCGAGCGTCTGGGGCATGCGGCAGCCCTCACTTGGCCGCGCCGGGCAGGAACTGGTCGCTGACCATGCTGCCGGCCGCCACCGGCGCCGCCAGCAGCTTCTGCTTGACCATAAAGGCCCCCATCGCGTCGACCGTGCCGTGAAACGCCCCGCCCGCGCCCAGCGCGGCGGCGTTGTCGGCGGCAGGAAAAATCCGCACCCCTTTCCACATGTCGGCGAATTCGGCGGTCGATACCCCGGAGGCCTTGGCCATGATGGCGAAGGCTTCGTCCTGATGGGCGCCGACATAGGCCAGCGCGTCAAACCAGCTCTTGATCAGCTTGCGCACGTCCTCTGGCCGCGCCTTCAGCACCTCGTTGCCCACGCCCAGCACATCGACAATCGCGCCCGGGGTGTCCTTGCTGGATAACAGCAGCTTGCCGCCCGACTTGATGCCCTGCGTGCCGTAAGGCTCCCAGGTCACCACTACCGGGATGGCTTTGGCGACGAAGGCGGCGCCGGCGTCGGCGGCGGTCATGTTGACGATGGTGACGTCCGACTCGCTGAGCCCGTTCTGGCTCAGCAGCTTGGAGAGAAAAAAGTGACTCACGCCGCCCACTTCCACCGCGATCCGCTGGCCCTTAAGGCCGGCGGGCGTGTCGATACCGCGCGAAATCAACATGTCGGCGCCGGCCGATTCATCGTGCAGCAGCACCACGCTGGCTTTGGGTCCGTCGGCGTTTACGGTGAGCACATCGTTGGTGGCGACGCTGGCCGCATCGAGCTTGCCACTCGCCAGCGCCAGCACGGCATCGCCCTGCACCGCGAAGTTCCGCAGTTCAACGTCCAGTCCATTGGCCTTGAACAGGCCTTTCTCCTGGGCGACCCACCAGGGCATCCAGCCGACCCACACCGGTACCCCCACTTTCAGCGCGGGCTCGGCGGCCAACACGGCGGGTGGGGCGGCGTTCAAGGCGAGCGCGCCGGTCAGGGCGAGCGCTGAGAGAACACGACGCAAAGGGCTTCTTTTCATGGGATTCTCCTTGGCAGGGCGAAACGGATAATCAGGGCGAAGCGGGAAAAAGGCGGCGCTGAAACAGGCGGCGCGGAATCATGCAGCCCACAATCCAGTTGGGCTGGTCGACGATCTCGTGTACCCGCAATTCGCCGACCATGCCGAGCATGGCGTAGGCCTCGAAGGGCTCGATTTGCAGATGGCGGGCAAGCGCGTCCACTGCAAAACGCGTGGCGTCGCGCGCGGCCTGAAAGAGATCCGGGCCGATGCCCAGAAAATCGCGGTATTCGGTTTCGGTATAGCGTCGGGTGGAAATATCGAGCACCGGCGCGCGCAGCGCCTGCCCTTTCAGCAGGCTGACTTTGAGCGTCGCGGTCATGGGCGCTTCGATAGCGGTGCCGGAGATCTCGCCCTCGCCCTGCAGGCCGTGGCCGTCGCCGCCGGAGAGCAGCGCGCCGTCGTTGAATACCGGCAGGTAAATCGTCGCGCCGGCGGTGAGGTAGCGCACATCGATATTGCCGCCCGCGCAGGTCGGCGTGATGGAGGGAAATTCGCCGGGCATGCCGGGCGCCACACCCAGCACGCCCATCATGGGCTGCAGCGGAAACTTGACGCCGTAGAGATCGATGTCAGTACCGGTCAGATCAAAGCTGCGAAAGTAGGGCTGCGTAAACTCGTCCGCCAGCAGGCCAAAACCGTTCAGCAGCCCGGTCCAGCCCCAGTTCGCCATCGTCAGGTCCAGCACCTCGACGGCCAGGGTGTCGCCGGGCGCGGCGCCCTCGACATAGATCGGCCCGCAGAGCGGATCGAGGTGGGAGAAGTCGATGGTCGCGATGTCGGCTGCCGTGGAAGACGCGCTGAGCAGCCCGTTGGACGCATCGGGGCAGGTCATCGCAATCGTCGCGCCGCTGCTGATGACATGCGCCGGGGCAACCGATCGGTCCCAGTGTTTGTGCAGGCTGGTGCAGTGGGCGGCCAGCGCGGAGCCGGGGGTGGCTTTGGACATCGCTTTCTTTTTCCTGTGGTGTAGGTGGCGTCAGCGCATGCGTCGGGACCCAAGCCTCGCGCGTGGGCGGCCTCGCTGGCTTGGAAAATGCGCCGCTTTTTGTAAAAAAACCTGCCGATGGGCCACCGCGCGGCAAAGCGGCACGCTGGGCACTCTCCCGCAGCGGGCTTACGGCTCGCCGCTGACGGCAGGCAATCCATCGTCCAGGGAGGTATGAGCATGCAGGCTCCGGGATTTCCGGCCAACGAGGCAGATCGGCAGGCTGAACTAGAGGCCGCGGGCCTGCTGGACAGCCCGCCCGAGCCCGAACTCGATGCGCTGATCAAGGCCGTGGCAACCCAGCTTGGCGTGCCGACCGCGCTGATCTCGCTGGTCGATCGCGACCGACAGTGGTTCAAGTCGCGCCACGGACTGGACGCCAGCGAAACCCCGCGCGCGGTGTCGTTCTGCGGACATGTGGTGGCCGACGCGCAAACGCTGGTCGTCGCCAATACGCTTGCCGATCCGCGCTTCGCGGATAACCCGCTGGTCGCCGGCGCCCCGCACATCCGCGCCTATGCCGGCATTCCGCTGACCACCGCCAAAGGCCACACGCTGGGCACCCTGTGCGTGATCGACTTGGCGCCGCGCGAGTTCACCGCTGAAGAACTGGACTTCCTGTCCGCCGTGGCCCGTTTGGTGACGGAAAACTTCGAACTGCGGGCGCAGGCCCGGCAACAGGAGCAGGCGCTGCGGGCATTCGCCGAAGAACTCGGTGAGGCCGTGGTGCACCTCGATGCCGCCGGCCGGATCGTCTGGACCAGTCGCGAGGCGCGGGCCCTGTTGCGGCTGGCCTCAGACGCCGATGCGACGCCCGGACCGCTGTTTGCGCGCTGTTTCGCGCAGCCCGAGGCGATCAGTGCAGCCTTGGTGCCGGCGCTTGCCGCGGGCCAGTCGGTGCTCGGCTTCGAGGCCGCGGTTGCGGGCGCAGACGGCGAGCAGACGCCCTTGCGGCTGGATCTGGGCCCACCCGAGGGCGATCCGCGCCATCCGCTCGCGCGATGCCGCCTGATCCGGGTCGCCGACCTCGCCAAGGTGCACGAGCGTCTGCGTCGCTATGAGCAGTTGTTCCACTTCTCGCAGGACCTGTTCGCCACCCTCGATGGCCGCGGTTATTTCGACCTGCTTAACCCCGCCTGGGAGCGCGTGCTGGGCTGGCGCCTTGACGATTTGCGCGCAGAGCCCATCAGCGCCTTGATTCATCCGGACGACGTCGCGAAGACGATGGCCGGGCTGCAGCACCTGGTGGATTCCCGGACGATGATGCCCGCCTTCGAGAATCGCTACCGCGCGCGCGACGGCCAGTACCGCCTGCTGTCGTGGCGCGGGATGGTGGTTGGTGGGCACTTCGTCGGCACGGCGCGCGATGTCACCGAGGAATCCGACGCGCGCAGGCGACTCGGCTTCAGCCTCGCCCTGCAGAGCCTGATCAGCGGCTTGCAGCAGCGCTTGATCGGCGAAGGCGGGGACTCTGCCGGCTGGTGGCGCTCTACCCTGGAGGCGCTGATCACCCACACCGGCAGCGAGTACGGCTTCATCGGCACCATCGAGGACGACGAACAGGGCCGATTCCTGCGCGCCCACGCCATCACGGATATTTCCTGGGACGAGGCCTCGCGCCGGTTGTATCAGGAGAATCAGGCCAAGGGCATGGTGTTCCGCAACCTCAATACGCTGTTCGGCGAAGTGATCACGAAAGGCGAGACCCTGGTCTCCAACGACGTGATGCGCGATCTGCGGGCCGGCGGACGGCCGTCAGGTCACCCGCCCCTGCGGACTTTTCTGGGGCTGGCCTGTAGCGAAGGGCCCGGCATGGTGGCGATGGTAGGTCTGGCGAATCGTCAGGGCGGTTATCCTGAAACGCTGGTGCAGGACCTGCGGCCGGCGGCCGTGTTCATTGAAACGGCGGTGCGCCAGACCAGCCTCGCCGCACGCCGACGCGCCGCCGAGCAACGCCTGGAGTCCGTGGTGGAAACCACCCCCGACGCCATCGTCACCATCAACGCAGAAGGCATCATCCTGGCTGCCAACGCGGCCGTGCTGCGGATTTTTGGCCACCCGCCCAAAGACTGTCTGGGCCGCAATGTCGCGATGCTGATGGCGCCGGCGGAACGCGACGCGCACGACGGCTACCTGCGGCGCTTCCGCGAGACCGGCGAGGCCCACATCATCGGCACCAGGCGCCAGATGAGGGCCATGCGGCGGGACGGGCAGCAGATTTGGGTGGAACTCACCGTCGCGCCCGTCAGCCTCAACGGCGAGCCCTGCTTCACCGGCATCCTGCGCGACATCACGAGCCAGGTGGAAAGCGATCGGCGCCTGCGCAACACCGCCTCGCAGCTGGGGCTGGCGCTGGAAATGGCGCGCGCGGGCCACTGGGAATATGCCGTCGACACCGATCGCTTCACCTTCAGCGATGCCTTCCTGAAAATCTTCGGCACCTCCGCCGCCGCGCTCGGCGGGTATGTCATGTCATCCAGCGACTATGCCGATCGCTTTGTCTATCCCGAGGATGTGGCTTTCATGCGCGACGCACTGGGCGAGATCTGCGTCAGCACCGACCCTGATCTCAAGCGGCAGATCGAGCACCGGATCCGCTACGCCGACGGTCGCACCGGTCATTTGCTGGTGCGCATCTTCGGTGAGCGCAACGCGGCCGGCCACCCGGTGCGGCTGTTCGGTGTGGCGCAGGACATCTCCGATCGACTGCATCAGGAGCAAGCGCGTGCGCGTTTCGATGAGCAGGAGCGCATGAATCAGGCGCTGGCGCAGCGGATCGAGGAACTCGACCGCAACCAGACGATCAGCGCGCTGACCTCGGAATGCGTAGAACTCTTGCAGCGTTGCGTCTCGCATGAAGAAGCGCTGGAAGTCTCCAGCCGCTTTCTGGAGCGGATGTATCCGCGGTCTAACGTCTGCATCTATGCCGCGCTAACGCATGAAGAAGGCCTTAGCTTGCACGCCTCCGCCCAGCGCTTCGGCGATCGCGTGCCGCTCAAGACGCTGGACGAGCGCGACTGCTGGGGCCTGCGCATGCGCCGCGCGCATATCACCCAGCGGGGCGGAAGCGGGATCCCCTGCCGCCACGTAGTGGCGGATGCGCCCAACGTCACGCTGTGTGCGCCGCTTATTTCCATGGAACGGGTGGTGGCATTGGTCAGCGTCACGCTGCCCGAATCGATGGCCCACGGCCGGGATGAAGACCGCCGAATCGAACGGGTGGCAGCCCAGTTCCAGACCACGCTGCAAAGCCTCAGTGGCGCCATGTCGACGATCGCGCTGCGCGAGTCGCTGCAACGACTCGCCTTGATGGACGAGCTCACCGGCCTGCCCAACCGCCGCGCCTTCACCAATTCGGCGCAGCGCGCCGTGGCGGTCGCCCGGCGCTCGGGCGAGGATCTGGCGGTGGCGATGATCGACGTCGACCACTTCAAGAAGATCAACGACAGCCATGGCCACGACGAAGGCGACCGGGTGCTGCGTGAACTGGCGCGGACGATGCTGGATTTCTTCCGGGAGGGCGATTTGCTGGGCCGGCTTGGCGGTGAGGAATTTGGCGTGGTGCTGAGCGGCATCACCGAAGATTTCACGCGGCGCCGGCTGGATGCCTTTCGCGAAGAAGTGGCGCGGCGCTGCACGGTGCGCCAGACGCCGGTCACGGTGTCGGTCGGCTTTACCCGGGTCAAGCGCGCCGGGGGCGGGCTGGACGAATTGCTGAAGGCGGCCGACCGGGCGCTTTATCTCGCCAAGGACCAGGGTCGGAACCGGGTGGTAAGCGCCGAGGAACTCGCCGCGGGCGACGCCGTCTAGCCGGGCAGCGGCCGCACGCCGAGCAGCCACAGGTGTAACCCGCCGACCAGCAGCGCGTAGGCCAGCACGCCAAGGCCCAGCACCAGCGCGTCACGCGTCGGGCCGCGGGTCGCATAGACCGTTCCGTTGGCGCGATCACGGCGCCGTAGCCGGATGAAATCAGGCACCGCCCAAATCAGGAACCCGCCGAACAGCAGCAGATCGTGCAGTCCGCCGTTCACCAGCAGATGCGCGGCCGCCCAGACCTTGACCGACAGCAGCATGGGGTGCCCCATGCGCGCCTTGATGCGGGAGCCGGGCAGATTGCCGGCGACGAGCAGGATCATCGCCGGCAGCATCAGCGCGGCGGTCACCCAGTAGAGCCATCCCGGCGCCGTCCACAGCACGACGGGTGCGACGCGCGCCTGCCCGTAACCGATGCAGATGAGCGCAAAGCCCGCCAGCGAGACGAGGCTGAAGGCGCCCTTCCAGCCGCCCTCGCCCAGTCGCGCCACCGCCGCCGCGCGCGCGCTGGGTGCCAGCAGGTTGATGGCGTGAATCCCCAGAAATATCACCAGTCCGAGCACGAGCAGCGCCATGATTCCCTCCTGATCCGCCAACATGGATAACCGCCCCCGGCGGGCGAGGCGGTCGTCTACCGGTCCTTACGCAAACGCCGGCATCACTTCCTTCACGAACAACTCGTTGGTCAGTTCGTTCGCCACCACCATGATGAAATAGGTCACGCCGGTGTCTTTGATGCGATGGGCAATCTCGCGCTTCACCTCATCCGGCGTACCGAGCAGCGCGACCGGCGCGCTCTGCGCGGTCGCGTAGTCCGGAAAGCCGAGGCCTTTCGCCATATCGCGCAAGCCCTGGTCGTTTTTATCGCGCGACATGCCGAGCAGCAGCAGCCCGCCCAGTTCCATCTCGCTCGGATCGCGTCCGCCTTCGCGCATGAACTGATGCAGCAGCGCGATGCGGCTTTTCAGCGTCGGCGTATCAAACTTCACCGTCGCCACCGGGTCGTTCACAAAGTCCTTTCCGTTGCCGGTGGGCGGAATGATGTTCAGCACGGTGGCTTCGCGCGCCGCGATCTTGAGCAGCTTGGTGCCCGAACCGCCCAGCATGATCGGCGGATACGGCTTCTGGATGGAGCGCGGGTTGTTGTAGGCCTCGCGCACTTCAAAGTGCTTGCCCTTGAAGCCCGGCACCTCCTGCGTCCACATGGCTTTGAGGATCTGGATGCACTCATCGAGTTGCTCCAGGCGCACCGATGTCGACGGGAACGGATAGCCGTGGGTGTGGTACTCCTTGTCCTGCCAGCCGGCGCCGAGGCCCAGAATCAGCCGACCGTTGCTGGCGTGGTCCAGCGAGGTTGCGATCTTGGCCAGCAGCGGCGGCGTGCGGAAGGAGGCGGCGGCGACGGCCGGCGCGAGCTTGATCTTGCTGGTATGGCAGGCCATCGCGGTCAGGGTGGTGAAGCACTCCATCTGCGGGGTCTGCGGATTGCCCAGCGGGGAATAGAAGTGGTCGTTGACCGATGCCGAATAAAACCCGTCGGCCTCTGCGCGCTTCGCGCCGTCGATGGCTTCCTGCATGTTGTTGGGCAACAGGAACACGCCGAATCTCGTTGGATACATGGAACTCTCCCCTCTGCGGACTTGATGTAATTGGACCGGGAGAAACTGACCACACTTTGCCCACGCGTGCAATGCGATGCGGGAGTGCCGGGGGCTGCGCCCGGGTGGCACAATGGCCCGACCGCTTCCCTTCACCTTCGGAGCTGCCATGCTGAACGAGCAACAAACCCTCATCACCGAGGCCGCGCGCCGTTTCGTGCGGGAACGCATCATCGAACCCCGGCTGGACCGCGCGCTCGACCAGAGCGGCGAGTTTCCGCACGCCATCCTGCGCGAACTGTGGGAGCAAGGGCTGACCCAGCTTGAGTTTGCGGAAGCGGTGGGCGGCGCGGGGCTGTCCTGCCACGACCACACGCTGGTGCTGGAAGAACTGAACTACGGCTGTCTCGGCATTGGCACCTCGGCGGTGGCTAACAGCCTCGCCGCGCTGCCGCTGCAAATGTGCGACAACGCGGCGATGCAAAAGGCCTATCTCGGGCGGATGACCAGCGCGCACGACTATGCCGCCTTCGCCTGCTCCGAACCCGACGCCGGCTCCGACGTCGCCAATATGAGCACGCGCTACGAGCGGCGCGGCGACACCCTGGTGCTAAACGGCCGCAAGCGCTGGATCACCAACACCGATGTGGCCAGCTTCTACGTGGTGTTTGCCCGCGAGGCGGGCAGCAAGGGTCACAAAGGCATCAGCGCGCTGGTGGTGGAAGCCAACTGGTCGGGCGTGCGCTGGGAATCGCTGATCGACAAACTGGGCCAGCGCTGCTCGCATACGGGCGACGTGGTGTTTGAAGACGTGGAAGTCCCCGTTAGTCACCTCATCGCCGGGCCCGAGCACGGCTTTCGGCTCGCGATGGCGACCTTCGATCGTTCCCGGCCGTGGATCGCGGCCGGCGCTGCGGGCGTCATCCGCCGCGCCCGCGACGAAGCGCTGGCCTATGCCATGCAGCGCAAGGCCTTCGGCGAGCCAATCATCAATCATCAGATGGTGGCGGCAATGCTGGCGGATATGGAAATCGCCTATCAGGCGACCCGCCTGCTGACGCTGAACGCCGCCAGCGAAGTTGATGCCGGCAACCTGCGCGGCAGCCACAGCGCCTGCGCCAAGGCCTTTGGTGGCGACGCCGCGATCAGGGCAACCACCGACGCCGTGCAGATCCTCGGCGGCTACGGCTACACCAAGGATTTCATCGTCGAGAAGCTGATGCGCGACGCCAAGCTCTTGCAGATTTACGAAGGCACGTCGCAGATTCAACGTCTGGTCATCGCCCGCGATCTGATGCGGGCCCACGTGTAAGGCACCCCCCATGAGTCTTCGCTTCACGCCCCTGCACCAAAGTTTTGTCGCCGAAGTCAGCGGCGTTGATCTGCGCCGCGTGTTTGACGAACCCACCCTCGCGGCGCTGCGCGACGGGATGGACCGCTACGGCGTGCTGGTGTTTCGGCGCCAGCCGCTGACGGATGCCGAACAGCTGGACTTTGCCCGGCGCTGGGACGGCACGCTGCACACCAAGACCGGCATCTCGGCGCTCACTGCCAGTCGCCTGGGCAACGAGGCGCTGACCGACATCTCCAACGTCGACGAAAACGGCGACCCGCTGGACAGCGCCGACCGCCGGCGGATTTACGGGCTGGCAAACCAGCTGTGGCATACGGATGCGAGTTTCGAGAATCCGCCCGGCCGCTACTCGCTGCTCTCCGCCCGCGTGATTCCGCCGGTACGGGCAGATACCGAATTCGCCGACATGCGCGCCGCCTGGGAAGCCCTGCCCGCCGACGAGCAGGCGCGGCTTCGGCCGCTCACCGCGCATCACTCCATTGCCTATTCCCGCGAGGTGCTGGGCTTCAGCTTTTCATCTGAGGAGCGCGAACGCCTGCACGGCAACCCGCAGCCGCTGGTTCGCTATTGCGAGAAGACCGGGCGGCGCGCGCTGTACCTGGCCTCGCACGCGTCGCACATCGTGGACATGCCGGTGGCGGAAGGTCGGCTGCTGCTGCGCGACCTCATGACCTACGCCACCGCGCCGCAGTTTTGTTATGCCCACACCTGGGACAACGAAGATCTGGTGATTTGGGACAATCGCAGCACCATGCACCGCGCGCGTCCGTTCAACGACAAACAGTACCGCCGCGAACTGCGGCGGGTCACGACGCTGGACATCGCGCCGTCTTTCGCCTGATCCCCGTAGGAGCGGCGTGCACGCCGCGATTGATCTGGCGTCAACACCGGGGACTATCGCGGCGCACGCGCCGCTCCTACAGGTGCGGTGGCAAGCCTCGGACGCCGCGATTGGACAAAAAAAAGGCGGCCCGCTGAAAGCGTCCGCCGGCTGGCGATAAAAAAATAGGAGCAGGGAGGGGAGAGAATCGCCAGTTGCGGATTTTACGGACACCGCGCGCGGCTGGATCACTGCCCTGCGGATCAGATTTTCAGCGGCGCAAAAAATCGCAAGGCCTGATCGAGCACGAACTCCGGCTGCTCCTCGGGCACGAAGTGTCCGCAGTGAGGCACCGCGCCGCCCTCGACCTGATCGGCCACCGGCGTCCAGTAGGGTCGGATGTCGCCGAGGAAGCTTTCGCCGCCATAGGCCAGCACGGGAATCGTCAGTTTTTCGGTCGCGTTGGCCAGATTGACGCTGTCTTCGCGCAAACCCGCCGCGTACCACTGAAACCCGGCGCGCAGCGAGCCAGGCAGGGAGTTGACCCGCACGTACTCGGCGATGTCTTCCTCGCTGAATACCGCCGGGCTGTAGTTGAAGTCGAGCGTGGTCAAGAAGCGCCGGAGGTAACCGTCCACGTTCTGTCCCACCAGCATCGCCGCCCAGTCCGGATTGCCGCCGTGGAAAAACACGTGGTTGACCTTGAGCGCGAACTCGAGCGGAAACGCGTCGCCGGCCTTAATCAAGCCGGGCACCATGTCCAGAATGAACAGCCGCTCCACCAGCGCACGATTGTCGTAGGCCAGATAGAACGCCACCGCCCCGCCCCAGTCGTGGGCGATTACGCCTGCCTTGTGAATACCGAGTTGGCGTAGCAGTTCCCGCACGTCGGACGCCATGGTGCGCTTGTCGTAGCCGGTCATCGGCTTTTCGGAATCTCCAAGGCCGCGCAGGTCGGGCACGATGACACGGTACTGGCCCGCGAGTGCGGGGATGATCTTCCGCCACTCGTACCAGCTCTGCGGCCAGCCGTGCAGCAACACCAGCGGATAGCCGGAGCCGGCGGTGACGTAGTGCATGCGAAAACCATTGACCGTGGCCTGATGATGGCTCCAGGGCGATTCCATACCGGGTGACCTCATGCTGTAGAGCTTGCAGTATAGGGCGCTTCGGCGCGTCGCCCAGACGGCGGCACGCAAGGATTTTCATTCTGGAGAAACAGCCCATGAGCGACCGCGATACCCTGATGCCCCAGGTCGAAGCCCTGCTTGCTGTCGCTGCGGCGGCGCGGATCCCGCGCGACGTGGTCGGCCGCATCCTGCTCGACGAAGTCGTCACGCTGTGGCGCGCAGAGCGCAGCCTGGAAGACATTGCCGCCGAACTCCGCTACGCCATCGACAATCTGGACCCGGACGCGGAGTACGCCTTCATGCGGCCCTGATCGACCCGGTGTTCGGGCGGCATCGCCCGTCCGGCTCGCCTCTGGACTGTGTCGCCCAAGCCGTTTGACTTGTCGCGCTGCGAGCCGCCCATAATCCGGCTACCGCCCAGACCGGAGAGTCGTCCATGAGCACGCCCAATCCGCCCCGCAAACTGCTCGACGGCGTGAAGGTGCTGGACTTCACCCAGTATCTGGCCGGCCCCGCGGCCACCCGGCTGCTGACCGAATTTGGCGCCGACGTGGTCAAGATCGAACGCACGCCGGATGGGGATCTGGGCCGCAAGATTCACTTTGTGGCGCCCGGCGTCAGCGCCTTCTTTCTAGCCGCGTGCGCGGGCAAGAAAAGCGTGGCGGTTGAGTTTCGCGACCCCGCCGGGCGCGCGCTGGTCGAGCAGCTGGTGCGCGACTCGGACGTTGTGATTGAAAACTTCAGCCCCGGCGTGATGGCGAAATACGGCTTCGACTATGAGTCGCTGAAGGCCATCAACCCGCGGCTCATCATGTGTTCGATTTCGGGCTTCGGGCAGCAGGGGCCCTACGCCAACTTCACCAGCTTCGACATCATCGCGCAGGCCCAAAGCGGCGTGATGGCGATGACCGGCGATCCGGACGGCCCGCCGCAGTACGTCGGCAACTACTTTGGCGACCCCAACGCCGGCGTGCACGCGGCCTTCGCGGTGGCGGCGGCGCTGTATCACCGCGCGCTGCACGGCGAAGGCCAGTACATCGATCTCTCGCAGCTGGAAGCGCTGGTCTATCTGGACTACATCAACCTGCCGCTCAACATGATGAGCGAGGGCCGCCTCAAGCCTACCCGCTTCGGCGGCGATTTTTTCAACATCTGCCCCTACGGCACCTATCGCGCCCGCAACGGCTATCTGGTGTTGGCGGTGATGGAACATCAGTGGGCGCCGCTGGTTCGAGCGATGGGGCGACCGGATCTTGAAACGGACGAGCGCTACGCCACCCAGGCCGCACGCTGCGCGCGGCGACCGGAGGTGCGCGCGCTGGTCGAGGCCTGGCTGCAAAGTCTCGCCAGCGACGACGCGGCGCTTGCCATCCTGGGCGAGGCCCGGGTGCCGGCCGCGCCGATTCTGGAAATCGAGCAGGTGCCCGGCCATCCGCAGCACGCCGCGCGGGAAGTCTTCCAGACCCTGCCGCACCCGGAACTGGGGAGCACACCGGTGGCCCGCTCGCCGTTCCGGCTGTCGACGGCGGGCAACAGCATTCCGTTTCGCGCGCCGTATTTAGGCGAGCACAACGAGGAAATCCTGCGCGAGCGACTGGGCTACAGCGCGGCGCAGATTGACGAGCTCTACGGCCGCGGCGCGATCGTGCAGGACCCTAAACTGCCGGCGCTGCGTGCGGCGGGCAAAGTGACGGTCGGCTGAATATTTGGGGTCAGAGTAAAAACTATTCGAACTCACCATGGCCCTGGAGGCTTTCTCGAGTTTTTACTCTGACCCCAAACTCCAGCATGTGTGAGGTAGGCCTTGGATCGAATTGCCGCGTCGAGCGGCAGGCAGCGCGGGACCACGCCCGCGCCGTCCTGACATAAAGCAATCTTCGGGGAGCACACCGTTATGTCGAGCACCGCATCACCAAGCACCGCCACACAGGCGGCCATCGTTCTGGACGTCGTTGTCATTGGCGCCGGATTCAGCGGCATGTACGCGCTGCACACCCTGCGCGAGGCGGGTCTTAAGGCGCGGGTCTACGACGAAGCACACAACGTGGGCGGCACCTGGAACTGGAACCGCTATCCCGGTGCCCGCGTCGACTTTCCGGTCGCGCCCTATTACTGCTACACCTTCAGCGACGAACTGATGAACGAGTTCGACTGGCCGGAGCGCCAGCCGGATCAGGCCACGGTGCTGAAGTACCTGAACTTCGTCGCCGACCGCATGGATCTGCGGCGCGATATTGAACTCGGCACGCGCATTACCGGCGCCACCTACGACGAGGCCACCCAGCGCTGGCGGGTGGACACCAGCCGTGGCACGACGCTCGACGCGCAGTTCGTGGTTTGCGCGAGCGGCGCGCTGTCGACCGCCAATATGCCGAAGGTCCCCGGCATCGAGACCTTCGCGGGCGAGTGTTATCACACCGGCCGCTGGCCGCAGGACGACAGCGTGGACTTTACCGGCAAACGGGTGGCGGTGCTGGGCACCGGGTCGTCCGGCGTGCAGTCGATTCCACACATCGCCCGCCAGTGCCAGCACCTGACGGTGCTGCAGCGAACGCCGCAGTACACCGTCCCGGCGGGTAACAAGCCGGTCGACCCGGACTTTGTCGCGAACGCCCGCGCCACCTGGCCGGCAATCAAGCAGCGCATGCGCGTCACACCCTTCGGCTCACCGTTCCTGGCCTCGACCGTCAAGGCCAGCGAACACACGCCGGAGCAGCGGCGCGAGGTCTACGAGAAGTTCTGGCAGGTCGGCGGCTTCAACATCGTGATCGACACCTACTGCGATCTGTTCACCGACCAGTTCGCCAACGAGACGCTTGCGGAGTTCGTGCGCGACAAGATCCGGAGCACGGTCAAGAACCCGGATACCGCGCGCAAGCTGCTGCCCAACTATCTCATTGGCACCAAGCGGCAGATTCTGGATGAGGGCTACTACGACACCTACAACCGCGACAACGTCACGCTGGTGGATCTGCGGGAAGATCCGATCCTCGAGTTCTATCCGGGCGGCGTGCGCACCAAATCCGGCGACCACCCGATCGACATGCTGGTGCTGGCGACGGGCTTCGACGCCATTACCGGCACGCTGCAGCGGCTAAACCCGCGCGGCCGCGGCGGGGTCACGCTGAACGAATGCTGGAAGGACAGGTTCAACTCTTACCTCGGGATCAGCATCCCGCGCTTCCCCAACCTCTTCATGATTCACGGGCCAGAATCGCCGGGCGTGCTGTTCAACATGCCGCTGGGGGCTGAGATGGAGTCGGACTGGATTCGCGACTGCATCCTGCACCTCCGGGCGCAGGGCAAGGGCGCCATCGAGCCCGCGCCGGGGGTGGATGCGGCCTACGGCGCTGAGGTGGCCGAGTTCGCCCGCATGACGCTCTTCGAGCAGACCGAGTCCTGGTACACGGGCGCCAACATTCCGGGCAAACACCGGCAGTTCGCCGTGCACGTGGCGGGTCCGCTGTATTTCGAGAAAATTCGCGGGGTCGCCGCGCAGGGCTACACGGGCTTTGTGATGGAGCCTGCCGCGACGGCGAGAGACGCCGCCGCCTGAGCGACTGCCGGACGCCAGCCCCAGCGATGCGGCTGGCGTCCGGAACATTCAGGGTCAGCGTAAAAACTATCTGAACTTACGCTGACCCCAAAATCCCGAAAAGGGGGTTCGGTTTTCCATCCTTCGACAATATTCTTACCTGCATGTCCCACTTCGAACTCGCACAGATCAACATCGCGCGCTTCGTTCAGCCGAAGGAGCATTGGTCGAACCTGCCGTTCATGGACGCGCTGGATGCCGTGAATGCGGAGGCCGAGGCGTCGCCCGGGTTTCTCTGGAGGCTGGTCGGAGACGGCAACAACGCCACGGATGTGGAAGCGGTGCCTGGCGATTCTCGCCTGATTGTGAATATGTCCGTGTGGACGGACATGGCTTCGCTCGGCGCCTTCGCCTATCGCAACAAGCCCCATGTCGCGGTCTTCCGGCGAAAACATGAATGGTTCGAGCCGATGGCGGTGTCCCTGGCGCTCTGGTGGGTGCCGGCGGGGCATCGCCCGGATGCAACGGAAGGCATGGCGCGGCTCGAAAAGCTAGCAAGGCTGGGCCCGACACACGAAGCCTTCAGCTTCAAGTTCCCTTTCCCACCGCCGGTTGGCCACATGTAGAGTCAGCGGAAAAACTATTGGAACTCACGCTGGTCCGGCACGGTTCCTTGAGTTTTTACGCTGACCCTAAACTTGGCGGGCGCCAGCCCCGGGTGGGGGTGAGGCGCCCGCCGGCCTGAGGACTAGGCGGTGGCGGCCGCCGGTTCCATGATGAGGCCCGGATAGCCGTTACTGATCAGATCAGCCGCTTCCTTGCCGTAGCCGCCCACGCCGCCGAAGTAGAACACCAGCGTCTGCTTCTTGCCCGCAATGTTGGCGCCGAAAATCCACGAGTCCACTTTCGAGAACAGCGAGCCGGCGGCGAGCTGGTCGCAGTGCGCAACCCACTCGGCCTCTTTGGCCGCCGAGACTTCGACCGACGCCAAGCCATCGCGCGTCGCCTTGGCGACGAGGTCGGCGATCTGGTTGACCTGCATCTCAATCGCCGGCGGCAGGTTGCTGAACGGGCCGTGCGGGCCCAGCACCATGAACATATTGGGGAAGCCGGCGGTCATGGTGCCCATGAAGCCGGTCGCACCGTCCTGCCAGTGTTCTTTCATGCTCACGCCGTTGCGGCCGCGCAGATCCATGACCTTGTAATTACCGTCCACGGCGTCGAAGCCGGTGGCAAAAATGATCATGTCGAGTTCGTGCAGCGTGCCGTCGGCGGTGACGATGCCGTTGGGGCGAATCTCGGTGATCGGGGTGGCCTTGCAGTCCACCAGCGCCACATTGCTGCGGTTGAAGATCTCGTAGTACCCGCTGTCGCAGAGCGGGCGACGGGCGTAGAGGTCGGTCGGCGTCAGTTTGCGGGCGGTCTCCGGGTCTTTCACGATTTGCGCAATCTTGCGGCGGATGAAGCTGGAGGCTTCCTCGTTGGCTGCCGCGTCCACCGCGATGTCGTTGAAGGTGCCGAACATGTAGTTGAAACCACCGCCCTTCTGCCAGGCTTTCTCGTAGATGGCTTCGCGCTCTTCGGGCGAGACGCTGAAGGTCGGGATATTGCTCTCGGGAAACGCGAAGCCCGTCATCGAGCTGAAAACGTGTTCCCAGATCTGGTCGTAGTTCTGCTTGATTTCGGTGAGACGTTCTTTGGAGATCGGACGGTTGCCGACCGGCACGCTGTACTGCGGCGAGCGCTGGAAGACGGTGAGATGCCCGACCAGCGGCGCAATCGCCGTGTTCACCTGCAAACCGGTGGAGCCCGTGCCGATCACGCCCACCCGCTTGCCGGTAAAGGAGACGTCCCGCGGGAACTTGCCGGTGTGGAACATCTCGCCCTTGAACGTATCGCGGCCGGGGATGTTGGGGTAGTTGATGACCGACAGCAGGCCCAGCGCCGTGATGAGAAAGCGCGCGGTGTGCGTGGCGCCCTGTTCGGTTTTTACCACCCACAGCTTGCGCGCCTCGTCGAAATGCGAGGCCGAGATGCCGGTGTTGAACTGCATGCTGCGCCGAAGATCGTAGCGGTCGGTGACGTGGTTCAGGTAGCCCAGAATCTTCGGCTGATTGACGTAGCTGGAGTCGAAGTCCCGCTCCTGCAGCAGTTCCTTGTCGAAGGAGTAGCAATAGACCTCGGTTTCGGAGTCGGAAAGCGCGCCCGGATAGCGGTTCCAGTACCAGGTGCCACCCACATCGCTGGCCTTGTCGAACAGCCGGACGTTGAGACCTTGCTCGTTGCGCAACTTGTGCAGGGCGTAGATGCCACCAAAGCCGGCCCCGATGACGATGGCGTCAAACTCGGGCGCGGTGGCGGGAAAAGTGGTGCTTTCGTTCATGGTTGTCCTCCTGAATGCGGTCAGGCCGCAGGATGCGGCAGGCTGTGGCGGAATATTACGTCGATAGCGGCATTAAAACAGGCAGGATTTACAGTTGGGGTCAGAGTAAAAATTAATCGGACTCCCGGCGGTCCCGGGGTTTTTCCCTGAATTTTTACGCTGACCCCAAATTCATTACGCTGCCCCCAAGCCTCAGGTTGATCCTTTCGACCGTCCCGCAGCGTAGCGCGTTAGGCTTAAACTCTTTGCACCACACCACGCGCCTCGACGGCAAGCGTGCGCCTGCCTGTCGACGGGCGGCGGTACGGCCGTCGAGTGCATGACCCTTCATCGAACCCAGGACCGCCCGTATGAGCAGCACCGATACCGCTAACCACCACGAAATCATCATCATTGGCGCCGGCTTTTCCGGCGTATATCAGCTGTATCGCCTGCGCGATCTCGGCTTCCGCGTGCATCTGGTGGAAGCCGGCGCCGGCCTCGGCGGCATCTGGCACTGGAACTGTTACCCCGGCGCCCGGGTAGACACCCACTGCGACATCTATCAGTTCTCCCGCGAAGACCTCTGGCGCGACTGGACCTGGAGCGAGCGCTTCCCCGGCTGGGCCGAAATGCGCCGCTACTTCGACTATGTGGACGAGAAACTGGGCCTCTCGCGCGATGTGAGCTTCAACACCCGCGTCGAGCACGCGGAGTTTGATGACGCGAACCAGCGCTGGCTGCTGTCTACCAATCAGGGCACCACGCTCAGCGCGAACTTTGTAGTGGTGTGTACCGGCTTCGGCTCCAAGCCCTACATCCCCGAGCTGAAAGGCATGGAAAACTTCGCGGGCGAAGCGCACCACACGGCGCTGTGGCCACAAACCGGCGTCAACCTTGCCGGCCGGCGCGTCGGCATCATCGGCACCGGGGCCAGCGGCATCCAGGTCGCGCAGGAAGCCTCCAAGGTCTCCACGCATGTGACGGTCTTCCAGCGCACGCCGAACATGTTCCTGCCGATGGGCCAGCAGCAGCTCTCGGCCGAAGACAACGCCCGTATGAAGGCCAACTGGCCGTCCAGCTTCCAGCGTCGCGGCGAATGCTTTGGCGGCTTTGATTTCGACTTCATCATGAAATCCGCGCTCGAATACTCCAAAGAGGAGCGCGACGCCATTTACGAACAGCTGTGGGCCGCCGGCGGCTTCAACTTCTGGTTAGGCACCTTCTTCGACATCTTCACCAACGAAGAAGCCAACCGCACGGCCTATGAGTTCTGGCGCAACAAGGTGCGTGCACGCATCAAGGATCCCAAGCTCGCCGACATGCTGGCGCCGATGGAACCGCCGCACCCCTATGCGGTGAAACGGCCGTCGCTGGAGCAGTGGTATTTCGACCTGTTCAACCGCGACAACACCACGCTCGTCTCCCTCAAGGAAACGCCGATTGAGGAAGTCATTCCGTCCGGCGTGCGCACCAGTGCGGGCGTGCATGAATTTGACCTGCTGGTGTTCGCGACCGGCTTCGACGCAGTGACCGGCGGTCTGACCAGCATGAATATCCTGAGCGCCGACCGCAGCACCACCATCAAGGACAAATGGCGCAAGGGCGTGCGCACCCAGCTGGGCGTGGCGACCTCGGGCTTCCCCAATCTGCTCTTCAGCTACGGCCCGCAGGCGCCGACCGGTTTCTGCAACGGCCCGTCCAGCGCGGAATATCAGGGCGAGTGCATCGTGGAACTGCTGGCGCACCTGCGCGCGCAGGGCCACCGCCGCATCGAAGCCGTGCCGGCGGCCGAGGACCACTGGCGCGACCACATCATGGAGCTCGCCCAGCACACGCTCTTCCCCAAGGCCGACTCCTGGTACATGGGCGCGAACATCCCGGGCAAGCAGCGCGAAATGCTGATGTATCCCGGCGGGCTGCCGCGCTATCTGGAAGAGTTCAAGGCCTGCAAGGACAAGGGCTATTCAGGTTTTCGCCTGAGCTAAGCCGAGGCGGCGCACCGGGTCTGCGCTAGCGCCGCCCGGGCGCGCTAGCGTTCCTCCACCAGCCGGAACCCGATGATCCGCCCGCGCCCGGAGGTTGCCGTCCAGTCGCGGGTCGTCACCCGCAGATGTTCCGGGTCCTCGAACCACGCACCGCCGCGCAGCACGCGCCGGCCGCAGTCGCCTTCCCAGCAGTCGCTGGTCCACTGCCAGACGTTACCCAGCATGTCGAAAAGCCCGAACGGATTGGCCGGGAAACTACCGACCGGTGCGGTCTGCGGATTACGCCACTGGGTGGCGCAACCGTCACAGTTGGCGTGGTTGACGCCGATTTCATCGCCCCAGTAGTAGGCGGTCGTGGTCCCCGCACGGGCGGCGTGCTCCCACTCGTCTTCGGTCGGCAGGCGATAGCGCTTACCCGTTTGAGCGTTCAGCCAGGCGATGAATGCCTGCGTATCGTCCCAGCTCACGTTGATCACCGGGCGCTGCTCGCGGCCCCATCCGGCGTCGTCCGGGCGGAAGCCGTTACAGCCGCCGGCCGCGACACAGGCATCCCACTGCGCGAACGTGACCGCGTATTTGCTCATCCGGTAGGCGCGTCCGGGGATAGGGATGAAATCGCGCGCCATGGCCTCGGCCAGCGCCTTGTAGCCGGCCTCCGCCGCTTCCAGCGCCTGCAGCTGCTGGCGCAGGCGCTGCAGGATCAGCGTCTGGTCTTCGGCGCGGGCGGGAACCGGACAGAGCAGCAGCGCAAGCAACCAGGGCGCGCAGGCCCGCAGGCTGTTACGGCACCAGCGGATGGCGTCGACCGTCCTCATGGCGCGACGCGCCTTTGGGCGGCGAGCAATTCGGCGCGCCGCGCGGCGAGGCGCTCGGCCTCACTCAGGGCCTTGCGCGCGGCGGCGGCGTTTTTCGCCGACAGTGCGGCCTGGGTGGCGGTGGTCGCCGCCGCAAAGGCCCGGTCCAGCACCGCTAGTTGCGCCGCCTGTGCGGCCGCGCGCGCTTGCGTGAAGCGTGCAATCGCCGACTCGAACTCGCCCGCCTCGGCCAGTTGCACCGCCTCGGCGCTGAGTGCGTCGAGCTGCGTCCGCTCGGGCGGCTCGCCGACCCGCTCCGCCTTCGCGAGCTGGGCCAGCGCCTGCCGCGATTCTTCGTAACCGGTACGGGCTGACTGCAGGCTCGCAAACTGCACGGCCAGCGCTTTTTTCAAGGCCGGATCGATGCGTGTCTGGTCGGCCTGCTGCGCGCCCGGCGTCTGGCCCGGTCCCAGCGAGCGGGTGCCGCCAAGGGCCAAATAGAGCACCGCGGCGGCGACCAGCGCCAGCAGGGCGAGCGGCCAAGGTGGCCGACGCTCACGCCCGAAAGACGAGGGCTGGGCGGGCTCGGCCGCCGCGGGATGCCCCGGTGAGGTGGCTGGCGCGAGGGTCAGCGTCTCCGCGTGGTGGCCCGGACTGACCACCACCGTGCGCTGGAGATCCTGATAGCCGTCGGCGACCGCCAACAGGCGCACCGCGCCGATCGGCAGCGACAGCGGCTGCCCCGCCCAGACTTCGCGGCGGACGGCGCCTTGCGGGTCGGTTAACTCCAGCACCACCCGTGCATCGGACGGGCTGAGGTGCAGCGTCAGCAGGCCCACGCGGGATTCGCCCGTCGCCGACGACGCAGCCAGGCGCGGGTGCTGCGCGCTGCTGCCCGAAGGCGGCACGGTTTGCGTGCGTTGCAGGGACTGCAACAACAGCCCGACATCCATTTCTGTGACGGATCCCGAGGGCGGCAACTCATCCAGATTGACCAGCGGCGCCCGCTGCCCGGAGGGCGTCAGCGTCACGCCTGCCATGATCTGGTCGGCCGACTCGAAGCGATGCCAGTTCCGCTCCATCGCCGCGACGGCTGCCAGCACCTCGCCGGCCGAACCCATGCGGTCTACCGGGTCCTTGGCCAGCAACAGATCCAGCAAGGGCTGCAGCCCGCGAAGCGGGGGCGGCAGCGGGGCCGGCGGCTGAAAGGCAATGCTGTAGAGATAGGCGGCCGAGGACTCTGCCTCCAGCGGGCTCAATCCGGTAAGCATCTCGAACAGCATGACGCCGAGCGCATACAAGTCGGACCGCTGATCGAGCGGCCGGCCCAGCGCCTGTTCCGGGCTGAAATACCGCACCGTGCCCGGATTAACGCCCGCGCCCGTGAGGTTGGTGGAGGCGTCCATCACCTTCGCGATGCCAAAGTCCATCAAGAGCGCGTTCTCGCCCTGAAACATGACGTTATCCGGTTTGAGATCCCGATGAATAACGTTGCGCGCATGCGCCGCCTGCAAGGCCCCGGCGACGCGGCGGGTGATGGCCAGCGCCTCTTCGATGGAGCACGGTCCGTGGCGCTGCAGGCGGTCGCGCAAACTACCGCCTTCCAGAAAGGCCATGGTCATGTAGGGGCGCCCGTCATCCAACAGGCCGTACTGGTAGACCGGCACGATGCTGGGATGCGAGAGGCTGGCGGCGGTCCGCGCCTCGCGCTCAAAGCGCACCCGCAGCTGGCGGTCGTCATCCAGCCGTTGGTCGATCACTTTCACCGCCACCAGACGGCTCAAGGCGTCTTCGCGGGCCAGCCACACGGTGGCCATGCCGCCGCGGCCGAGTCGGGAAAGCACCGTGTGCCCGGGCAGGGCCAGCGGCTGGTCATCCGCCATGACAATTGTCGAGACGATTGATCATGCGGCTAGGGTGCCAGAGGTCGGAGAGGGGAGGCAACGCAGCCGCCGCAGCGACCGCAGGCAGGGGCCTCAGCCGGGGACCTCGACGCGAAAACTCAGGGTGAATTCGCCGCTCGGGTCGTCGGCAAAGTGTCGGCCGAGGCAGAGCGCGCCCGCGCCCAGCAGCACCGCAGACTTGCCCGCGAGCGGCACGTCCACGCTGCCGTTTTCGACCCGCAGCCAGGTGCCGCAGCGGCTGCGGTCGCGCACCCGCCAGACCTGACCGTCAACAATGAAGTCCAGATGCCGCCCCGAGACATTGGTCCCCTCCACCAC
>Ga0255092_1000016_pt1 | contig 124959 bp, 118 predicted proteins | sample Colum_Yuk_RepC_8_2_FD_188454 | JGI IMG/M metagenome (GOLD analysis project Ga0255092, IMG submission 188454) | Freshwater microbial communities from Columbia River, Oregon, United States - Colum_Yuk_RepC_8d | ecosystem: Environmental > Aquatic > Freshwater > River | place: USA: Oregon...
CAAGCGCACCGAGCGCGGCGACCAGATGCTGATGCACATGACCATCGGCGCGGCCCTGCAGGCGCTGGACACCAACGCCCTCGACCTGCTGCCAGACTGAGCGACGCCGATGAAACTTGCCAAACCGCATATCGACTTCGGCCTTTTCACGCAGGACATCGCCGCCCACACCGCTTTCTGGGGCGAGGTCGTCGGTCTGCGTCTGGATCTCAAGCTGCCGCTGCGGCGCGGCTGGGTGCAGCATCGCTACGACGCCCACAACTCGGTGGTGAAGGTGAATCACCACGAGGACGCCATGCCGGCCTGGGCGCCGGGCGGCTACACCTGCCTCAGCATTGCGCGCGACGGCGTAGCGCCCTGGGAAGGGCAACACCCCGACGGCGGACGGGTGCGGCTGGTGCCCACCGGCACCGACGGCATCACCCGCATCGGCATCACCGTCAGCACGCCAGATCCGGCGCGCATGATGGATTTCTACCTGGGCGCCATGGAATTCGAGCGCGTTGCGCCGCGGGTGGCCCGCTGCGGCGACACCCTGCTGTTTGTCGAAGAAGGACCGGGCGGGGAGTGGCACGAGGATTTCATCGCGCCGGGCAATCGCTATCTGACGGTGCAGATTTTTGATGCGGATGAGGCCTGCACGGGCATCGTTGCGCGCGGCGGCCGGCTGGCGCGCGCGCCGGTCAACTACGGCGACATTGCGCGGGTGGGTTTCGTCGCGGATCCGGACGGCAACTGGATTGAGATGTCGGCCCGCGCGTCGCTGACCGGGGTGGCGGTCAAGCCGGGCGGCTGAGGCCTGTCGCGCTTAAGGGGCTGAGCCCGTGGGGCACCCGCGCCGCATTGAGCAGCGCGAGCGTCTCGGCGAGCGGCAGGCCGACGACATTCGAGTAGCTGCCTTCAATCCGCTCGACCAAGGCACCGCCCAAGCCCTGTATGCCGTAGCCCCCGGCCTTGTCGGCCGGCTCGCCGCTGGACCAGTAAGCCTCGATTTCTGCCAGCGAGAGGGCGCGAAAACGTACCCGCGTACACACCGTGGCGGCGTGCCCTGCGCCCGCAGGCCCTGCGACCACCACGCCGGTGTACACCTCGTGCCAGGCGCCGGCGAGCAGACGCAGCATGCGCAAACCATCAGCGCGGTCGGCCGGCTTACCGAGAATCTCGTCGCCGCAGACCACCGTGGTGTCTGCCGCCAGCACTGGCGCGAGCGAACGGGCGACCATCAGACCCGCCGCCGCCTTGGCGCGGGCCAGCCGCGCCACGTAATCCGCCGCCGGCTCACCCGCCTGCAGGCCCTCATCGACCTCGACATCCAGCGGCGCGAAAGACACGCCCAGCGTGCGGAGCAGTTCGGCGCGGCGCGGTGATCGCGAGGCAAGCCAGAGCGCGGGCGGGTTCATGCGCGGTGGTAGGGATGATGGTTGAGGACCGACCAAGCCCGGTAGATTTGCTCCGTCACGATGACCCGCACCAGCGCATGCGGCAGGGTAAGCGGCGAAAGCGACCAGATTTCCTTAGCCGCGCTGCGCAGGCCCGGCGCGTGACCTTCGGCGCCGCCGACCGCCAGCACGACGTCACCGCCGCGCTGCCGCCAGTCGTCCAGACGCGCCGCCAGTTGCATAGTCGTCCAGGCGCTGCCGCGTTCATCCAGCGCCACCAGCCAGGCGTTGTCGGGCAGGGTTTTCAACACGGTTTGCGCTTCGCGTTCGCGCTGCTGTTCGGGATTCGCGGCGTTGGTGCAGGGGGCGATTTCGCGCGGACGAAAGTCGAGCTGGCCGGTAAGGCGCTTTTCATACTCGGCGCTGGCCTCGGCCGCCCATTTCGGCGGCCGCCGCGCGACGCAGTACAGATGCAGGCGCATCCGGCGGATTTAGGCTTTAGGGGTGGTTTTCGCTCGAGCGCGACGCGGCGGGGCAGCTTTGGCCGGCGCGGTCGCGGGAGACGCCGTTTTGCGCGGCTTGCGCACCACAGGCTTGGCCACCCCGACGGGCGCCTTCGCGGCGGACGCCGGTTTGCGCGGCTTGCGCACGACAGGCTTGGCCACCACCGCCTCGACCGGCGCCGTGGCAGCCGCCTTGCGCGGGGCGGCGCGCGGTTTGGGTGCCCCAGCGACGGCACGCCCGGCCTTGGCCGGCGGCTTGCCGCGGGTCGCTGGCTTGGCCGGTTTTTCCGGTGCCGCCTTGGCGGCGGGCTTGGCGCGCGGCGCGGGCACGCTATCCCACAGCTTTTCCAGCTGATAGAACGCGCGTGTCTCGGGCTGCATGACGTGGACGATTACATCGCCCAGATCGACCAGCACCCACTCCGAGGTCTGCTCGCCTTCCATGCCCAGCGGTTTGACCTTTCTCTTGCGTGCGGCATCGGCCACGCGCTCGGCCAGCGCCTTGACCTGCCGCGAGGAGCGACCGGTCGCCACGACCATGAAATCGGCGATTGAGGTGAGGGTACTGACATCAAATGACTTGATGTCTTCGGCCTTGCCGTCATCGAGGGCGTCGGTGACGAGGTCGAGCAATTTGCGGGGGGTAACAGCCATCCCCGGCATTGTGGCGATCGGGGCCCGCCGGCACAACCGCGCCGACGCAATCAGCCGCGATAAAGTCCTTCGCGCGCGATGAACTCGACCACCGCCGGCGGCGTGAAGTAGTCGATTCCCTTGCCTTCGCGCAGCCGCGCGCGCAGGTCGGTGGAGGAAATGGGCAGGCGAGGAATCGGTAGCACCAGCACGCGGCCGGCGGGGCTTGCGTGCAGCGCGGCCGGGTCTTCGGTCTGCGCGGCGGCCAATTGCGGGATTTCATCAGGCTCGGCACCCGGCCGGGTAGCGATCACGAGATGGGCGTAGTCCAGCAGCTCGGTCCAGCGATGCCAGCGCGGGAGCGCGTTCCAGGCGTCCGCGCCGAGCACGAAGCACAGCGAGGCGGCCGGATATTCGGCGCGCAACGCGATGAGGGTGTCGATCGTGTAGCTGCGACCGCCGCGCCGGATTTCCCGGTCGTCGGCCCGCAAGCCCGGACACAGCGCGGCCTCCAGCATCGCCAGCCGCTGTGCAGGGCTGGCGCTGGCCGCGTCTCGCAGATTGGTCAACGCGGTGGGCAGCAGGCGAACCTCAGACAGGCCGAGGCGTTCGCGGACCTCGACGGCGAGGCGCAAATGGCCGTGGTGCACCGGGTCGAAGGTGCCGCCCAGAATGCCGATCGCCTGACTCAAGCGCGCAGATGGCCGTCGCCGATGACGACCCATTTCTGGGAGGTCAGGCCTTCCAGACCGACCGGGCCGCGGGCGTGGAATTTGTCGGTGCTGATGCCGATCTCCGCACCGAGGCCGTATTCAAAGCCGTCGGCGAAGCGGGTGGAGGCATTGACCATTACCGAGCTGGAATCGACTTCCACGATGAACCGCCGGGCGCGCACCAGATGCTCGGTGACGATGGCATCGGTGTGCTGCGAGCCGTAGCGCCGGATGTGAGCGATTGCTTCGTCCAGATCCTCCACCACGCGGATGGCCAGAATCGGCGCCAGATATTCTTCGTACCAGTCTTGCTCGGTCGCTGCCCCCATGTTGGCGTCAATCGCACGGGTCAGCGGACAGCCGCGCAACTCGACGCCTTCCGCCCGATAGCGGGCCAGCAGCGGCGGCAGCACCTGCGGCGCGATGGCGGCGTTCACCAGCAGGGTTTCCATGGTGTTGCAGGTGCCATAGCGCTGGCACTTGGCGTTGTGCGCAATGGCCACGGCCTTGTCGAGATCGGCATCGGCGTCGATGTAGACGTGGCAGACGCCGTCGAGGTGCTTGATGACCGGCATCCGCGCCTCGCGGCTCACCCGTTCGATCAGGCCCTTGCCGCCGCGCGGCACGATGACGTCAATAAATTCGGGGTGAGCCAGCATTTCGCCCACGGCGGCCCGATCGGTGGTGGCCAGCACCTGCACGGCGGCGGCAGGCAGACCGGCGGCTTCCAGTCCGGCCTTCACGCAAGCAGCCACCGCCTGATTGGCGTGATGCGCTTCGGAACCGCCGCGCAGGATGGCGGCGTTGCCGGACTTCAGGCACAGCGCGGCGGCATCTGCCGTCACATTGGGACGGGCCTCATAGATGATGCCGACCACGCCCAGCGGCACCCGCATCTTGCCCACCTGAATGCCGGTCGGGCGGTAGGCGAGATCGGTAATGGTGCCGATGGGGTCGGCCAGCGCGGCCACTTCTTTCAGGCCGGCGGCCATCGCGGCGACCCGCGCGGGCGTGAGGGTAAGGCGGTCACGCATCGCGGCGTCCAGGTCTGACGCGGCGGCGAGATCGCGCGCATTGGCGGCAAGAATGTCGGCGGCCGCCTCGGTGATTCGTGCGGCGGTCGCGAGCAGGGCCTCGTTCTTGGCCTTGGTGGAGGCCCGGGCCAGCGTCACCGCTGCCGCACGCGCCGCCTGGCCCACGCCGGCCATGTAGTCGGAAACATTCATCTCGGTCATGGGCTGTTCCTTTGGGACTTAAGCCAGTTCGCCCAGCCGGGGACCGCCGGCGAGCGCCATCAGCAGGGATTCGAGGGCCTCCCAGGGGTCGCCCTCGCGCATGCCCTTGGCCATCTGGTCGATGCGCACGCTTTCGCGGAGCAGGGCTTCGATGTCGGGCGCCGCCAACCGGCGCAGCACCCGGCGGAGCAGATTTTGCCGCGAGGCCCACACGCGCTCTGCCGCAAAGCCGGCGTCGACGCTGCGGGCGGCGGCAACCCGCGCCAGCACCCGCAGTTCGCGCCCGGCCGACCAGGCCAGCACCACCGGGTCCGTGCCTTCGTCGCGCACGCCGCGCAGCATGCGCACCGCGCGGGCCACATCGCCGGTAAGCGCGCTGTCGACCACCTTGTACACATCGTAGCGGGCACTGTCGGAGACCGCAGCCAGCGCATGCTCCAGACTAATGATGGGTTCGTCGACCAGCAGTTGCAGCAGGTCAATTTCCTGCGCGGCGGCGAGCAGGTTGCCTTCGGTTCGCGCGCAGAGAAAGTCGATGGCCTCGGGGCTCAAGGTCTTGCCGCGTGCGCCGGCCCGGGCCTGCAGCCAGTGCCGGAAGGCTTCACCCTCGGGCAGGCGACAGGCCACCACGATGCCGCTCGAGCTGACGGCGCGGAACCAGCCGGCTTGTTGCTCATCCTGTTTCACCTGTTCGGCGCACAGAATGCAGAAATCCTGCTGATCCTGCCGCGCGGCCCAGGTGCTGATGAAAGCCTGCGCGTCGGCGTCGGGCTTTTTCTTGCCGAGGTCCAGTTCGAAGATGCGCCGGCCGGCAAACAGCGAAAGGCTCATGGTTTCGGCGCGCAAGAAGTCCCAGTCGATGCCGGTGGCGGCATCAAAGCTCAAGCGCTCCTCCGCGCCCGCCGCCCGCGCCGCGCGACGGATCGCGTCGACCGCTTCCAGCCGCTGCAGGGGCTCATCGCCATAGACCAGAAACAGGCTGGGCAGGGTTTTGCCCAAGGCCTGCGCCAGGCGCTCGGGTTCAAGGTTCACGCGTGTCCAGCGCCGCCGGGTCGATGGTTTCCAGGCGAAGGGCGAGCGAACGCGCGACTTCGCGTTCAATTTGCCCACGAGAGGTGGACTCGCGTTCCTGCGTACCAAGAACCGAGCCTTCGTCGTACACGAAGTCCTGAAACCAGGAAAACCGCTCGGGCGCGATCACCAGCCGCCCGTTGGCCGCGCGGACCTCCAACTGGACTTCCAGTCCCAACTCGACTTCGCGGATCTTGCCGGTGCCGGGGTCTACCGAGAGCACGCGGCGGTCGATGGATTCCCGGCTGAGTTCCACGATGGCATCTGCCTGTTCGCGGCGCATGGTGTAAGCCAGTCCCGCATTCAGCAATTCGATATAGAGGAAGGTTTCGAGGCGGCTATCGGGCATCGGCTTGACGTAAAACCGCTTGCCAGACAGCGCGGTCTTACGGGTGCCGCGCAAATACCAGCCGCCGCAGGCCTGCAGGGATAGCGCGACGCCAGCGCCCAGCACCATCCGCAGCCACTGTCGTCGGCCTGTCACTGCCTCAGCCCACGACGATGTTGACCAGACGGCCCGGCACCACGATGACTTTGCGCACGGTCTGGCCTTCCAGGAAGCGCGCGACCTGTTCGTCGGCCATCGCGCGTTCGCGGGCCAGCGTTTCCGGCGCATCGACCGGCAGCAGGATGTTCGCGCGCTTTTTACCGTTGACCTGCACCACGACTTCTACTTCATCGCGCGCCAGTGCGGTGGGGTCGACCACCGGCCAGGGCGCAACGGCCAGCGCGTTGTCGTGACCAAGCGCGGCCCACATGGCTTCCGTGCAGTGGGGCACGATCGGCGCGAGCAGGAGCGTGCAGACTTCCAGGCCTTCCTGCAGCACCGTGCGGGCCTCATCGCTGCCGGCATCGGTCTTGCCCAGCGCGTTGACCAGTTCCATCACGGCCGCAATGGCGGTGTTGAATTTGTAGCGCCGGCTGACGTCGTCGGTCACCTTGACGATAGTTTCATGAATCTTGCGGCGCAGGGTTTTGAGGGCCGGTGAGGTCACGTCGACCCGCGGCGCCGCCCCCCGGCTGACGTGCTCGAACGTCAGGCGCCAGAGGCTGCGGAGAAAGCGGTAAGCGCCTTCGACCGAACTGTCAGACCACTCCAGACTTTGTTCCGGCGGCGCGGCGAACATCGTGTACAGGCGCACGGTATCCGCGCCGTAGCGGTCGATCAGCGTCTGCGGGTCAACGCCGTTGTTCTTCGACTTCGACATTTTTTCTACCGCGCCGATCACCACCGGCTGGCCGTCGGCGATCAGGCGGGCGGTGATGGCGCGCCCCTTGTCGTCAGTCTCGACGTCGACCGACTCGGGGTTGTAGTAAGTCTTCTTGCCGGCCGCCGATTCGCGGAAATAGGTTTCCTTGCAGACCATGCCCTGGGTCAGCAGGCGGGTGAAGGGCTCATCGGCCACCGCGAGGCCGGCGTCGCGCATCAGCTTGTGGAAAAAGCGCGCGTACAAGAGGTGCAATACGGCGTGCTCGATGCCGCCGATGTAGATGTCGACCGGCATCCAGTAGCGGGCGCGCTCGTCCACCATCGCGTGCTCGCTGTCGGGACAGCAAAAGCGGGCGTAATACCAGGAGGACTCAAAGAAAGTATCAAAGGTATCGGTTTCACGGCGCGCCGGGGCGCCACTGCCCGGCAGGGTGGCGTTGATGAAATCCGGCATCCGCGCGAGCGGCGAACTGACGCCCGACCATTCCACCTCTTCCGGCAGGCGCACCGGCAGGCGCGCGGCATCTTCCGGCACTAGCGTGCCGGCTTCGTCGTACAGCACGGGAATCGGGCAGCCCCAGTAGCGCTGGCGGGACACCAGCCAATCGCGCAAACGGTACTGCACGCGGCGCTCGGCGCGAGCTTCACCGGCCAGACGGGTGGCAATGGCGTCAAAGGCCTGCTGGAAGTCGAGGCCGTCGTACTCGCCGCTGTGGCACAGCAGGCCTTTTTCGACCAGCGCAGCGTCGGCGACCGACACCTCGCTGCCATCCGCCGGGCGAATCACCTGCTTGATCGGCAGGCCATACAGCTTGGCAAACTCGTGGTCGCGCTCATCGTGCCCGGGCACCGACATCACCGCGCCGGTGCCGTAGCTCATCAGCACGAAGTTGGCGACCCACACCGGCACCGGCAGTCCGGTCAGCGGATGCTTGACCGTGAGATTGAGCGACATGCCACGCTTTTCGAGTTTTTCGACCACCGCTTCCGAGGTCGACACCTGCGCGCAGGCGGCCAGAAACTCGGCAATCGCCGGGTCGCGCTCCGCGGCCGCGCGCGCTACGGGATGTTCGGGGGCCACCGCCATATAGGTCACGCCGAGCAGCGTGTCGGGGCGGGTGGTATAGACCTCCAGCTCACCGCTGCCGTCAGACAGGGCAAACTTGATCTGCAGGCCTTCGGAGCGGCCAATCCAGTTCCGCTGCATGGTCTTGACCGCTTCCGGCCAACCTTCCAGCCCGTCCAAATCGGCCAGCAGTTCGTCGGCATACGCGGTGATTCGCACAAACCATTGCGGAATCTCGCGACGCTCGACCAGCGCACCGGAGCGCCAGCCGCGGCCGTCGATCACCTGCTCGTTGGCGAGCACCGTCTGGTCGACCGGGTCCCAGTTAACCACCGCCGTCTTGCGATAGACGAGGTCGCGTTCGTAGAGCTGGGTGAAGAACCACTGCTCCCAGCGGTAGTAGTCGGCGTCGCAGGTGGCGAGTTCGCGTGCCCAGTCGTAGGAGAACCCGAGGCGCTGCAGCTGGCCGCGCATGTAATTGATGTTGGACCGGGTCCACTGCGCCGGCGGCACGTTGTTTTCGATCGCCGCGTTCTCGGCCGGCAGGCCGAAGGCGTCCCAGCCCATCGGGTGCAACACATTCTTGCCCTGCATGCGCTGGTAACGCGCAATGACGTCGCCAATGGTGTAGTTGCGCACGTGCCCCATGTGCAGGCGCCCGCTGGGGTAGGGAAACATGCACAGGCAATAAAATTTTTCCCGCGTCGGGTCTTCGGTCGCGGCAAATACGCCGGTCGCGGCCCAACGGGCCTGTGCCTGCGGTTCAAGTTCAACGGGGGAGTATCTTTCCTGCATGACGACCAGATGCCGGGAGCGCCCGCATTAACGGCGACGGGGGCTCGCGAAAAGTAGACAGGTGACTGATTTTTTTGCCGATCGAGGGGCGCTCGGAGAATACTGCACGGGCTGGGGGCAGCGCAAAAAAAAGCCGGCCACGAAGTGCCGCGGCCGGCATGAGCGCGAGTTCGCGCCAGGAGGGTTCGTGCTCAGGGCTTCGGCGAGACCACGGTCAGCTTGTCGCGGTTCTTGACGATGGTCTCCGCACCGATGCCTTTGATGAGAACCAGATCATCGACTTCGCGAAACGGGCCGTGTGCCTTGCGGTATTCCACAATCGCCTCGGCTTTCGCGGGCCCGACCCCGACCATGACCTCCGCCAGCGCCTTGGCATCGGCCGTATTGAGGTCCAGCGGTTCTGCCCACGCACTCGACAACAACCCGCCGAGTAGCACGGCGCCAACATATTGTGTCCACTTACGCATGTCGATACTCCATGATGTGTTTGCTTGATCGTCCTTGGGGTTTGCCCATCTCAGTGGATGCGCAGCAGCGAAGATAGGACGATGCGCTCGGGCTGGCCACGGCAAACCCGCGCCTCGACGGCGAAAAATCACGGGATTCTGTCCCGACGCCGCATGCGGTCCGGGGGCAGCCCGACCGTGCTTACTTTTCACAGGCGCGTAACATTGGGAGGGCTCAATGCTCGGGGGCGCCCACCGGGCGCGAATAGCGGAACGCCATGGCCGGACAAATCCTGATAGTCGATGACGAACCCGGCATCCGTCAGATGCTCAGCTTCACCCTCGCTGGCGATGGCTATGCCTGTACGGAAGCCGGCGACATCGAAGAGGCGCACAACGCCATCCAGGCGCGACGCCCCGACCTCATCCTGCTCGACTGGATGCTGCCCGGTATCAGCGGGCTTGATTTCGCACGACGCCTGAAGCGCGACAGTCGCACCGCTGACATTCCCGTGATCATGCTGACCGCGAAGGGCGAGGAGTCGGAGAAGATCAAAGGCCTGGACAGCGGCGCCGACGACTACATCACCAAGCCCTTCTCGACCCGCGAACTGCTGGCGCGAGTGCGCGCCCTGTTACGCCGGACGCGCACGCCGGAAGAGGCCAAGGTAGTCACCGTCAACGCCCTGAAGCTCGACACCCAGACGCACCGGGCAGCGATCGACGACCGCCCGCTGGAATTGAGCCCCACCGAATTCCGCCTGCTGTACTTTTTCCTCACCCACCCCGAACGCGTCTACAGCCGCAGTCAGCTGCTGGACGAGGTCTGGGGTAACGAGGCGTATATCGAAGAGCGCACGGTGGATGTGCACATTCGCCGCCTGCGCAAGATTCTTGAACCCCACGGTTACGACGACTACATCCAGACGGTGCGCAGCGTCGGCTATCGCTTCTCTACCCAGCCTGCTTGATCCAGACCGGCAAGCGCCGGCCTTCCGGGCTACTGATGCGCGCGCGAAACACGCACAATAGCCGGCGTGCCTTGCCGGAAATGGGGAGCATGGGGAACCGGGATCTCTGGCGCTTGATAAGCCTGCTGGCGGGTGCTGCCTTGATCGGCGCGCCTTTCGGCCACGCCGTGGATGCGGTGTGTATCGCGCTGCTCGTGTACCTCGCGTGGCTGCATCGCAAGCTCTACCAGCTGCTGCTGTGGCTGCGCGACAGTAAAAACCACGAAGCCCCGGAACCGCCCGGCGTGTTCGAAGAGCTCGCCGTCGAAATCGACTACCTGCGCGAGCGCCACAAGAAGCGCAAAAAGAAACTCGCCAACTATCTCAAGCAGTTCCAGCAAGCCACGCGGGCGCTGCCCGACGCCACCGTGGTGCTGGACGAAGACGGTGCGGTGCAGTGGGCCAATGCCGCCGCCGCGCGCTATCTGGGCATCCGCTGGCCGGAAGACACCAATCAGCGCATTACCAACCTTATCCGCATGCCACGCCTGCAAGAGTTCGTGCAGGAACACGAGCAGGCGACGACCATTGAGATCCCATCGCCCACCGAACAGAACCGCTTCCTGAGCGTGCTGCTGGCGCCCTACGGCAAAGACCAGTGGTTGTTCGTGGCGCGCGACGTCACGCAGCTGCATCGACTAAGCCAGATCCGCAGCGACTTTGTAGCCAACGTCTCGCACGAGTTGCGCACGCCAACGACCGTGATCAAGGGCTTTCTCGAAACCCTGCTGGAGCAGAAGCACCTTGCGCCAGCCAACTGGGGTCCCGCACTGGAGCAGATGAGCACCCACGCCGAGCGGATGAAATCGCTGATCGAAGAGCTGCTGCTGCTCTCCCGGCTCGAACAGGAAGACCACACCACCGACGTACAGCCTGTAGTGGTCAGCGAAATGTTGTCGGACATCATCAAGCAGGCGCGCAGCCTGAGCGGGTCGCGCGACCACCTTTTTTCGCTGGAAGCGGAACCGACGCTGCGCCTCAACGGCAATCGCGGCGAACTGTTCAGCGCGTTTTCCAATCTGGTGTTCAACGCCGTGCACTACACGCCGGCGCGCGGCGTGATTCAGCTACGTTGGTATCAGGATGCGGCCGGCGCGCACCTTGAAGTGCAGGACAACGGCGTTGGCATTGGCGAAGAACATCTGGAGCGCATCACCGAGCGTTTCTACCGCGTGGACCAGGCACGCACCCGCGCCGAAGGCGGCACCGGCCTTGGGCTTGCCATCGTCAAACACGTGCTATTGCGCCACGCCGCGCGACTGGAGATCAGAAGCACGCCGGGCGCCGGAAGTACTTTTCGCTGCGATTTTCCGCCCGAGACGATCATCGCTGAGGGCGCGCTGGACGCGCCGCGACTCAAGCGCGACGGCAGCAGCTAAATACGCCTCAGTGGGACTGCGCGTCGTCGTGACGGCGATTGAGTTCCTGTTCGATTTGCTCCAGCGCCACGTGGCGAACATCTTTGCCTTCCACCATGAAAATGGCGTTTTCGCAGATATTGTCGGCGTGGTCGCCAATGCGCTCGAAAGCGCGCACGGCAAGGATGGCATCCAGCACACCGCGAATGCAGCGCGGGTCTTCCATCATGTAAGTGATGAGTTGGCGCATGACGGCTTCCATTTCCTTGTCGACTTCCGGATCTTCATGCGCCACCGCCAGCGCGGCGCGTGAGTCCATGCGCGCGAAGGCGTCCAGCGCCGCGCGCAGCATGCGCCGCACGTGATGCCCCATCGACAGCACGCCCACGTAATAGGAACGCGGGCTGCCGGTGTTGATCATATTGGTGACCACGCGCGCCACTTTTTTGGTTTCGTCGCCGATGCGTTCCAGATCGGTAATGACCTTGCTGATTGCGAGCACGAGTCGCAGATCGCCCGCCGCCGGCTGACGGCGGAGCAGGATGGCCGTGCACTCGGCGTCGATTTCGACTTCCATGTTGTTGACCTTGAAGTCGTTGGCGGCGACGTACTCCGCAAGTTCAAGGTTGGGCCGCGACAAGGACTCCAGCACCTGCGCGAGGTGCTCTTCAACCAGTCCGCCCATGGCCAGCACCCGCGAGCGGATGTCTTCCAGTTCTTTGTCGAACTGTTGGGAGATGTGGTGGGCTCGGCTCATGACCATCTTCAATAACTCCCGGCGCTGCTGTCGGTGTGACGCAGGCTCAACCGTAACGACCGGTGATGTAATCCTCGGTCTGTTTTTGACGCGGCGTGGTGAACAAGGTCTTGGTCTCGCCAACCTCCACCAGATTGCCCATGTACATGAAGGCCGTATAGTCCGACACGCGGGCCGCCTGCTGCATGTTGTGGGTCACGATAACGATGGTGTAGTTGGCTTTGAGCTCGTAGATGAGTTCTTCAATTTTCAGCGTCGAGATAGGGTCCAACGCCGAGGCCGGCTCATCGAGCAGCAGCACTTCGGGCTCGATGGCAATCGCCCGCGCAATCACCAGACGCTGCTGCTGGCCGCCGGACAGGCCCAGCGCGCTCTCATGCACGCGGTCCCGCACTTCATCCCATAACGCGGCACCGCGCAGCGCAGATTCCACCGCGCGGTCCAGCACCCGGCGATTTGAAATGCCCTGAATCCGCAGGCCATAGGCCACGTTTTCATAAATCGATTTGGGAAACGGGTTGGGTTTTTGGAACACCATGCCGACCCGCCGGCGGAGGTTGGCGATGTCCATGCCCGGGGCGTAGATGTTTTCGCCCTGCAGGTTGATGGCGCCTTCAATCCGCACGCCGTCGATCAGTTCGTTAAGGCGATTGCAGCAGCGAAGCAGCGTTGATTTGCCGCATCCGCTGGGGCCGATGAACGCCGTCACCCGCTTTTCGGGAATGCTCATGCTGACGTTGAACAGGGCCTGCTTCTCGCTATAGAACAGCGAGAGATTGTCGATTTTCAGACACTCCCGCGGATTTTTGGCGTCTTCGCCGGCCCGGGCGGGATGGGTTTCGGCGACGACCTGGGCCAGGCTGAGCGGTGTGTCGGACATGGCGGTATCGGGCTCCGTGTTCAGCCGGTTATTCGGCCGCATTGTATTTCTCCCGCAGGCGGTTGCGCAGTCTGATCGCCGCCAGGTTCAAGGACATGATGATGAACACCAGCAGGAGGGCGGTTGAGTAGACCAGCGGCCGTGCGGCCTCGACGTTGGGGCTCTGGAAGCCGACGTCGTAGATGTGAAAGCCAAGGTGCATGAACTTCCGCTCGAGATGCAGGTAGGGGAAGTTGCCGTCGAGCGGCAAGGCGGGCGCCAACTTCACCACGCCCACCATCATCAGCGGTGCCACTTCACCGGCGGCGCGGGCCACCGCCAGAATCAGTCCGGTCATCATGGCCGGGGTGGCCATCGGCAGCACGGTGCGCCACAGGGTTTCGGCCTTGGTCGCGCCGAGCGCGAGGCTGCCTTCACGGATGGCGCGCGGAATGCGGGTGAGGCCTTCTTCGGTCGCCACAATCACCACCGGCACGGTCAGCAGCGTCAAGGTTAAAGCGGACCACAAAAGACCCGGTGTGCCTAAGGTGGGTGACGGCAGGGCATCGGCAAAAAACGCCTGATCGAGCGAGCCACCGACCAGATACACAAAGAAGCCGAAGCCGAACACCCCGTAGACCACGGAGGGCACGCCCGCCAGATTGTTCACCGCGATCCGGATCGCGCTGGTGACCGGGCCGGGCTTGGCGTACTCACGCAAGTAGACCGCAGCAATCACGCCCAGCGGCGTGACGAAGACGGACATGATCACGACCAGCAGGACGGTGCCGAAAATCGCCGGATAGACGCCGCCTTCGGTGTTAGCCTCGCGCGGTTGTTCGGCAATGAATTCCCGCAGCTTGCGCAGATAGTGGGCTGCTTTCTCACCGCTGCTGAGCTGGTTCGGCGCGTAGACCCGCACGACGTTAGAGAACGCCACCGGACGTTGCTCGCCGGTAATGGTTTCGAACAGCAGTTTATCGCGGCCAATCTCGGCGTTCAGCGTTTGCAGCTTGGTCGCCAAGGCCTGATAGCTCTCTTCGAGCGCGGCCTTTTCAGCGACCATCGCCTCAAGCTCGGCCTCCGCGATACCCCGTTTACGGGCGGCCTTTTCGCGCAGGCGCAGCCGTTCGATTTGATAATTGACCGCGCCGATTTCCTCTTTCTCGAGGTGATCGATGTCTTCCCGCAAGGCCAGCGCCCGATCGAGGCGTGCCGGCAGTTCGGTGACTGGCACCGGCTGGTCGTTTTCGGTCAGGCCCTTGATGCGGCCGTAGAGATTGCCCCACTCGCGCCGCTCGATCGCCACCACATCGGTCGGGTATTCCAGCCGCTTGATGGAGGGCGCGTTGATCCAGACAAAATCCTGCTCGTTGAGGTCGCGATTACCTCGCTTCAGCAGCAGCCGCTTAACGACCGTCGCGCCTTCGGGCACCGTGCCGCCGCCCTCCCGAACCCGTGAGGCCGCGACCGTTTCGTGATCCGCCAGCTCGCCCAGCATCAGCACGGGCGGCTCGCCTTCCAGCTCGACCAGCGCGAGCCGCGAAGGCCAGAAGTGTCCAAGGCCATTACCGGCGATGAGGCCAAGCAGGCCGAACACCATCACCAGGCTGAGACTGACGGCCCCGGCGGTAAACCAAACCCAGGGGCTACCACTGTTCATCCATTGCTGGAAGTGATTGCGCATGGCTGACATCACAGGTTGCCGTAGCGGCGGCGGAGGCGTTGACGCACTACTTCTGCCACGGTGTTAAACACGAAGGTGGTCAGGAAAAGCACCAGTGCCGCCAGAAACAGCACGCGATAGTGGGTGCTGTTCAACTCCGACTCCGGCATTTCCACCGCGATATTGGCGGACAGGGCGCGGAAGCCCTGAAAAATACTGAGGTCCATGACGGGCGTGTTGCCGGTCGACATCAGCACAATCATGGTTTCGCCGACAGCGCGTCCGAGGCCTATCATCACCCCGGAGAAAATGCCCGGGCTGGCGGTCAGCAGCACCACCCGGCTCAGCGTTTGCCAGGGCGTCGCGCCCAGCGCCAGCGAGCCGGTCGTGAGCTGGCGGGGCACGGCAAATACGGCGTCTTCGCTGATCGAGAAAATGTTGGGAATTACCGCAAAACCCATCGCAATCCCCACCACCAGCGAATTGCGCTGGTCGTAGGTGATGCCGAACTCCTGCGTGAGCCAGCGCGGCAAATTGCCGCCAAACCACAGTTGCTCGAGCGGCTGGCTGATTTCCATCACTCCCCACAGCACCAGCGACAGTAGCGGAATAATCAGCAGAGTCTCTCGCCCCGGCGGCAGCCAGCCCTGAACACGGACGGGCAGCAGGCTGAAGAGCGCGGAGGCCAGCACCACACTGAGCGGGAGCAGCACGATGGCAGCCAGCACCCCCATGAGGTGGGACTCGATCAGCGGCGCCAGCCATAGGCCGGCCAGAAAACCGAGAATCACCGTCGGCAGCGCGGCCATGATTTCGATGGAGGGCTTGACCACCGCCCGCATGCGCGGGTGCATGAAATAGGCGGTGTATATCGCCCCGCAGATGGCCAAGGGAATCGCGAAAAACAGCGCGTAAAAAGCCGCTTTGATGGTGCCAAAAACGAGCGGGGTCAGGCTGAACTTGGGCTCGAAGTCGCTGCTGGCGGAGGATGACTGCCAGATAAATTCCGGGCCCGAGCGCCCCTCGTACCAGACCTTTTCCCACAGGGAATGCCAGGACACCTCGGGGTGATGATTATTGGCCTGCCAGCGCCGCAGGTCGCCCGCTTCGCCGAAGGCCATCAGGTGTTCGGCGCGGGGCGAGTAGGCCAGCGCCCGGGCACCGGTGAGTCCGGTCTGCTCGACCAACAGGGTGCGTTCGGAAGTCGTGTGGAAGAGTCCCAGCGTGCCGCCAGCGTCCATGGCGGCAAACGCCTTGCGGTAGTACTCCGGCTCGATCTGGCTGACCGCGCCGTGCAGGGCGGTGAACTCACGCACGCGGGTCAGACGCAGGTTGTTGGCGGGATCCCGCACCGGGAACCACTGGCTGATCCGGCCGGTGCTGTCGCCAATCAGCAGCGAGTGGCCGCCGGCCAGCAGGCGGGCATCGGTCACCTGCATGTCGGGTCCGACGACCTGCACGGTCTCGACCCGACGGGGCGCGCTCTTGTCGCGAATATCGAAGAAACTGACGCTGCCCGAGGACGAGACGGTGAAGATCTGCTGCTGGTCGTTGTTGACCAGCACGTGCGCGGTGTCGCCCGCCAGCCGCTCGATGGGCGTGACGGTCGTTTCCAGTTCCGCACTCTCCGGGTCCAGCACCAGCCCGGTCGCGGGCGCGGCGTGCGCCATCACCAGATCGCCCTCGGTGCTAACTGCGGCCAGCGTGAAAGTCGTGCCGTCGGTGGCGGCGGTCAGGGCCTGCAACTGCCCGCCCTTGGACAGCATCGTCAGCGGCGTTTTCCCCAAGGGGTAGCGTAGGGAGGGGTCGACCCCGCGCTGATTGTTGATAAAGGTGGAGCGGTACGCCGATTGCACCAGCAGCACGCGGCCGTCCGCCAGACCCAGCGCCAGCGGCCCGTGGGTGCGGTAACCGGTCAGGCCGGCCTGCAGGCTGGTGCCGGCAGGGAGCAGGGCGCCGCTTTTGCGGACTTTGCCGTCGGCGGCATCGACGAAGCGGAAGTGGCCGTCTGGCGCGACCAGAAAGGCCAGATCGCCATGTTCATTCAGCGACAGGTGAGCGGGCTTCACGTCGCTTTGAAAGCTGGACAAGGTCGTGATCGACGCCGGCATGAACAGCGGCGCCACCACCCACAAGAGGTAAAGGAAAATGGTCAGCAACGCGGCGATGACCGCCACCCCGCCAAAGGCCATGGTCCCGCCGAACAAACGGTCTTTGATAATCCGCCAGCGGCGGTGTGTCAGTTCGGCTTTGCCGACGTCAGAAATGCGGGCGTCGTTCACGAAGAACCCTGTTTTGGTATGTCATTGCCGGTTGGGGGCGACGTCGGCTACGGCACCCCTCAGCCGGCCGCGCCCCGCAAGGGCGCGGCAAACCGCCTACTTGCTGCCGAGCAGCCCGAGCGCCTTGTCGACGATTTTGGCCGGAAGCGGAATATAACCGTCCTTTACGACAATTGTTTGCCCGGTTTGTGACAACACCATGCGCAGGAATTCGCCTTCCAGCGGCGCCAGCGGCTCGTTGGGGTGCTTGTTCACGTAGACATAGAGGTAGCGGGACAGCGGGTATTTGCCGCTGAGCGCGTTCTCCGCGTTCACTTCCACCATGTCGCCGCCCGTTTTGCGGGACACGGGCAGCATCCGCACGCCCGAGGTCCGGTAGCCTTCGCCGGAATAACCGATGCCGTTGATGGACTTGGTCACGCCTTGCACCACCGAAGCGGAGCCGGGCTGCTCGTTGACCGAGTTTTTGAAGTCACCCTTACACAGCGCGTATTCCTTGAAATAGCCGTAGGTGCCGGACACCGAATTGCGGCCGAAAAGCTGGATCGACTGGCTGGCCAGTTCGCCAGTCACGCCCAGATCGCCCCAGGTCTTGATGTCCTGATCGTGACCACAGGCGCGGGTGGCCGAGAAAATGGCGTCGACCTGCGGCACCGATAGGCCGGTGATCGGGTTGTCCTTGTGGACGTAGATGGCCAGGGCGTCGACCGCCACCGGAATACCGGTCGGCTTGTAGCCGTGGCGCGCCTCGAAGGCCTCGATTTCCTCGCTTTTCATCTGCCGGCTCATCGGCCCGAGGGTCGCCGTGCCTTCAGACAGCGCCGGCGGCGCGGTGCTGGAGCCGGCAGCCTGAATCTGGATCGTGACGTTGGGATACAGGCGCTTGAACTCTTCGCCCCACAGGGTCATCAGATTGGCGAGGGTATCGGAGCCGATGCTGGAAAGGCTGCCCGAAATACCGCTGGCCTTGGTGTACTCGGCGATACCGCTATCGACCGCATCCGCCGGGGCGGCGGTCACGGGCGTCGCCAACGCAAAGCCCAGCAGGGCCGCGGCTAAACCAAGATGCTGTTTCAACGGAAGTCTCCTTGTAGACGGTGGTGCCGGCATTAGGGCAAGTAAATATTACAAGTACATGACAAGTTCTATTTGACCGCCGCGATATAGGCCAGCCAGCCGGCATCGGCGTCGGCGACCTCGGTGGGCTGGAAGTCACCGTCAGGCTCGCCGGTCTTGGGGTCCCAGCCCTGCCAGTACACCACCGAGCGGGCAAATCCCGCTTCTTCGAGGACTTCCCGCAGTTCCGGCAGGGTCCACAGCCGCCAGTCGTAGGTGAAGGCCTGGGGCAGGCGGGAGCCGTCCCGGAAGTCGAAATGAATATGGCAGGTGATGTGTCCGGTCACGGGGTTATAGCTCGCCTGGTCCCAGACATAGGTGTGCGTGCGGTAGCTGCGCCGTTCGCGCAGTACGCGGAAGGCGTCGTAGCCGCCGTAACAATCGAGGAAAAACACGCCGTCCGCCTTCAGATTGCGCCGCGCGGCGATGAAGTAGTCGCGGAGCTCGGCCCGGGTCTTGAACAACCAGTAGCTGAAGTTCATGGCAAGCAGCACATCCACCGCGCGGCAGCGGGCGCTCAGCACATTGCCTTCTAACAGGCGCACCCGTCGGGCGGCGGCGGGTTTCAAGGCGGCCAGCTTGTGAGTACGCGACCAGGCCAGCACCGACGGCTCGAGGTCTACCCCTACCGCCTGATTATCCCGGCGCCGGCTGACCCATTCGTAGCAAACATTCGCCGTTCCGCAAAAATCCTCCCGCAGACTCCGCGCCTGACGTCCGCGCAAGGCCTTGAAGCTGCGGTCAACGAAGTCGACTTCGGCCGCTTCGTCCTGTACCGACTGTTCATACAGCCGATGCGGATCAGCGCGGTCGGCCAGACTGGGGCGAGGTTTGCGCGCCCGCGGCGGCGGGGCGGATTCCGTTTTTGCTGATCGGCTCATGGTGATAATCGGACGTTTGCTTTACTGACTGACAAGCGCGGGGCATCTTAGCAGAGTGCATCGGGACGCCCCCCGCACCTATCGCTACCGGAGTATGCATCGCGCCATGGACGCCAAAACCATCGACCTGTCTGAGCCGCGGTACTTTATTAATCGCGAGCTTTCGCTGCTGGAATTCAACCGGCGCGTGCTGGAGCAGGCCAAAGACGAATCCAATCCCTTGCTTGAGCGTCTGCGTTTTCTCTGCATCGCGAGCAGCAATCTGGACGAGTTTTTTGAAATTCGCGTGGCCGGCCTCAAGCAGCAGGTGGCCTACAAGGCCGCGCAACTGGGGCCGGATCAGCTGAGCGCCGCCGAGCAGTTGCGGCGGATCGCGGAAACGGCCCATCTGCTGGTGGCGGACCAGTATCAGGTGCTGAACGAAATCCTGATCCCCGCGCTCAACACCGAGGGCATTGGCTTTCCCAGGCGTACCGAGTGGAACGCGCGTCAGGCGCGCTGGGTGAAACGCCATTTTTACCGGGAACTGATGCCGGTGCTTTCACCAATTGGACTGGACCCGTCCCACCCGTTCCCGCGAATTCTCAACAAGAGCCTCAATTTCATGGTGTCGCTGGAGGGCCGGGACGCGTTCGGTCGCGACAGCGCTATCGCGATCGTGCAGGCACCCCGCGCCCTCCCGCGCATCATCCAGATCCCGACCGAGCTGACGGGCGACCGGCTCGAGTTCGTGTTCCTCTCCTCCATCATCCACGCCCACGTCGACGACCTTTTCCCCGGTATGCGGGTCACGGGCTGCTATCAGTTCCGGGTCACCCGCAACAGCGACCTGTTTGTCGAAGACGAAGAAGTAGAGGACCTCTTGCGCGCGCTGGAAGGCGAGTTGCACCAGCGGCGTTTTGGCGATGCGGTGCGGCTGGAAGTCGCGGACGAGTGCCCGGCCCAGATGACTCGCCTGCTGCAACACGAGTTTAGGCTGGCGGATGAAGACATCTACCGCTGCAAGGGGCCGGTCAACCTGCAGCGCATGATGGCGGTGCCGGAAATGATCGACCGGCCGGACCTTAAATTTCCGCCCTTCAGTCCCAGCCGGCCGCGGCGCCTGCCCCCGGGCGCCGACATGTTCGACGTGATCCGGCGCGGCGACCTGCTGCTGCATCATCCTTTTCAGTCGTTCTCGCCGGTGGTGGAGTTCATCCGGCAGGCCGCGCTGGACCCCGCTGTGCTGGTCATTAAGCAGACGCTCTACCGCACCGGACCCGATTCGCCCATTGTGAAAACGCTGGTTGAAGCGGCGCGGGCCGGCAAGGAAGTCACCGTCGTGGTCGAGCTGAAGGCGCGCTTCGACGAAGAGGCCAATATCGAACTTGCCACCCGGCTGCAGGAAGCGGGGGCCCACGTGGTCTACGGGGTGGTGGGCTACAAGACCCACGCGAAAATGCTGCTGGTGGTCCGCCGCGAAGGCAAACAGCTGCGGCGCTACGTGCATCTTTCCACCGGCAACTATCACCCGCGCACGTCGCGTAGCTACACCGACTTCGGGCTCTTCACCTGCGACAACGCCATTGCGAGCGATGTGCAACGCATCTTCCACCAGCTCACCGCCCCAGGCCGGGCCAGCAAGCTGAAGAAAATCCTGCAGTCGCCTTTCACCTTGCACCCCAGGATGCTGGAGCTGATTCAGCGCGAAGCGACGCACGCCGCGCAGGGTCGTCCAGCCCGGATCATCGCGAAAATGAACGCGCTGGTGGAGGTCAACACCATCATCGCGCTGTATGAGGCGTCCCGCGCCGGGGTGCAGATTGATCTCATCGTGCGCGGGATCTGCGCGCTCAGGCCGGGCATTCCCGGCGTCTCCGAGCACATCCGCGTGCGTTCGATCGTGGGCCGCTTTCTCGAGCATTCGCGGGTGTTTTTCTTCCAGAACGACGACAACCCGGAGGCCTATTTGTCCAGCGCCGACTGGATGGGCCGCAATTTTTTCAATCGCATCGAGTCCTGTCTGCCGATCGAGGACCGGCGTCTGCGCGATCGGATCGTCAAGGAGGGGCTGGAGAACTATCTGGTCGACAACACCCGCGCCTGGGAACTGCTCAGCGACGGCCGCTACGTGCGGGTCAAAACCGCTGGGCGACAGCGCGACGCCCAACAGCTGCTGCTTGAGCAGCTAGGTGATCATCAGCCGCTTACTTGAACTTCAGCTTGTAGCCCACCGCGCGCAGGAAATCCGCCTCCTGCGCCAGATCCGCCGAGGTCAGCGCGTGGGCCTCGAGCCAGCCCCGCGTAAACTGCAGCTTCAGCGTGCGGTCTTCAGTCTTCAAGGTCACTTCGGGCGGGGCTGCCGCGCCCCGCGCCCGGTGCAACACCACGGCGAGCCGCAGTAACAGGGCGAGGCGCAGCTGGGTTTCGGGCTCGGGCTCGGTGCCCGCTTCGGGCGAGGGAATTTTTCGGCGGTGGGCGCGCACAAGATTAGCGAGTCGCGTCTGCTCGCCACGCGAGAAGCCGGGCATATCGAGATGATTCAACAGGTAGGCGCCGTGCTTCTGGTATTGCGAGTGGGAAATGGTCTGACCGATTTCATGCAGCGACGCTGCCCACTGCAGCATGCGCCCGGCTTCTTCATCATGCGGCACGAAATCGGGCCCGGCCTGCGCCAATAGTTGCGCGCCGGTTGCGGCGACCCGCGCCACCTGGGCACGGTCCACGCCAAAGCGCTGCATCAAGTTCGACACCGTTTGTTCGCGCACGTCTTCATCGTGAATACGGCCCATCAGGTCGTAGAGCAGTCCTTCTCGCATGGCGGTATCTGATACCCGCATGCGGCTGATCCCGAGCTCCTCGAAAGCCCCCAGCGCAATGGCCAGACCGCCCGGCAGTACCGGCGCGCGCTCGGTCGAAATGCCCAGCGCGCCAATCCGTTCGACGTGACCGGCTTCCAGCAGGGCGCTGCGCAAACGCAGCAGCGCCTCGCGCGTGAAGCCATCGTGCGCCCAGCCCTGGGCGACCAGAACACGGTGGATGGCCAGCAAGGTGCCAGAGGCGCCAATGGCGACCTGCCAGCCACTGCGGCCAATGGCCTCCTCCACCGGCTCGAACTCCTGCCGGGCCGCGATTTCTGCTGCGCGCATCCGGCGGGCATCGATCACACCGTCGCGAAAAAACGCCTGACTCATGCTGACGCAGCCCATGTGCAGGCTTTCCATCACCTGCGGCTCGAAGCGACGGCCGACGATGAGCTCCGTACTGCCCCCCCCGATATCAATAACCAAGCGGAGGTCGGCGTTGTCGTCCAGGCCGTGCGAGACGCCCAGATAGATCAGACGCGCCTCCTCGTAACCGGAAACCACATCGATCGGGTGGCCGAGCGCCTCTTCGGCAGCGTGCAGGAAGGCACTGGAATTACGCGCCATGCGCAGCGCGTTGGTCCCCACCGCACGCACGGCATCGCGCGGCAGATGACGGATCCGCTGCCCGAAACGCGACAGGCAGCGCAGTGCGCGCTCGCTGGCTTCGGCGGTCAGCCGGTTCTGGGCATCGAAGCCAGCGGCCAGACGCACCACCTCCCGCATCCGGTCGATGACCCGAAACCGTCCGTCCTGCGGCTGCGCGACCACCATATGAAAGCTGTTCGAGCCCAGATCGAGGGCGGCGATGGTGGACGGGTCCTGACGGTGGGGCATAGGGAACGGGCGCGCCTCTGGGATACCGGGTTAACGGGCCCGCCGGCGGGCGGGCTTCCGCGGTCGAGTATACCCAAGGGATTTTTTTTCTCGCACTGCAAAATAACGGTCTGCCACGCACGATGCGTCACGCGGGAGAGGCGCCACCCGGGCGGCCGCGTAATGCACTGCACCACGTCAGGATTAAATGCCTATAATGGCGCCCCTTCCGAATCGGCCACCCCATTGTGATCGCCAATCTGCGCAACATCGCCATCATCGCTCACGTCGATCATGGCAAGACCACTCTCGTCGACTGCCTCCTTAAACAATCCGGCACGCTCAACAGCCGCAAGGAAATGGGCGAGCGGGTCATGGACAGCAACGACCTGGAACGTGAGCGCGGCATCACGATTCTCGCCAAGAACACCGCCATTACCTGGGGCGATTACCGCATCAACATCGTCGACACCCCGGGCCACGCCGACTTCGGCGGTGAAGTGGAACGCATCCTGTCGATGGTCGATTCCGTGCTCTTGCTGGTCGACGCGGTCGAGGGCCCGATGCCCCAGACGCGCTTTGTGACCCAGAAAGCATTCGCCCAGGGCCTGCGGCCGGTGGTGGTGATCAACAAGATTGACCGCCCCGGTGCCCGCCCGGACTGGGTGCTGGACCAGACCTTTGACCTCTTCGACCGGCTGGGCGCGACCGAAGAGCAACTCGATTTCCCGGTGGTCTATACCTCTGCCATTCAGGGCTATGCGCGCACGCGCCCGGACGGCGAGGAAGACAATATGGATGTGTTGTTCAACACCATCCTCTCGCACGTCAGTCCGCCGGCGGTGGATAGCGACGGCCCGTTCCAGATGCAGGTCAGCTCGCTGGATTACTCCAGCTACGTGGGCGCGATCTGCGTCGGCCGCATCACCCGCGGCAGCGTGACGCCCGGCATGAACGTCACCGTGATTGAGCGCGAAGGCGCCACCCGCAACGGAAAGATCATGGAAGTGCTGGGCTTTCACGGGCTTGCCCGCGAACCGCGCACGGTCGCCAATGCGGGCGACATCGTCGCCATCAGCGGTATCGACTCCCCCCGAATTTCCGACACGCTGTGCGCGCCCACCGCGGTCGAAGCGCTGCCCCCGCTGTCGGTGGATGAACCCACGGTCAGCATGACCTTCGAGGTCTCCGATTCACCGTTTGTGGGCCGTGACGGCAAGTTCGTGACCAGCCGCCAAATCGCCGAGCGTCTGGATCGCGAGTTGATTCACAACGTGGCGCTGCGCGTGGAGCCGACCAACGACCCGAAAGTGTTTTCGGTTTCGGGACGCGGCGAGCTGCATTTGTCGGTGCTGATCGAAACCATGCGCCGCGAGGGCTACGAACTGTCAGTCGGCCGGCCGCAGGTCATCCTGAAAGAAATTGACGGCGAAACCTGCGAGCCCTACGAGCAGCTCACGGTTGACGTGCCGCAGGACTATCAGGGCGCGGTGATGGAACGACTGGGCAACCGTCGCGGCAGCTTGAACGATATGGTGCCGGACGGACGCGGGCGCGTGCGGCTCGATTACACCATCCCGGCGCGCGGGCTCATCGGCTTCCGCACCGAGTTTCTGACGGCAACTGCCGGCACGGGCCTGCTCTATCACAGCTTCGACAAATACGCGGCGGTCAAACCCGGCTCGATTGGCGGTCGCATCAACGGCGTGCTGATTGCCAACGGCATGGGCAAGGCACTGGCCTATGCGCTCTTCAACCTGCAGGAACGCGGACGTCTGTTCGTGGGCCATGGCGACGAAGTCTACGAAGGCATGCTGGTCGGCATTCACTCCCGCGACAACGATCTGGTCGTCAATCCGCTGAAGGCCAAGCAGTTGACCAATATCCGCGCCGCCGGCAGCGATGAGAATCTGCTGCTCACACCGCCGATTCGCTTCGATCTGGAACAGGCACTGGAATTCATCGGTGACGACGAACTCGTAGAAGTCACGCCCACCGCGATTCGCCTGCGCAAGCGACTGCTGAAAGAGCACGAGCGCAAGCGGGACCAGCGTAAGGACGACTAGGCGTGATCGGGCTGCTGCAACGGGTCAGCAGCGCTGCGGTATCGGTGGCGGGGGAAACGGTCGGCGCCATCGAAGGCGGTTTGTTGGTGCTGGTCGGCGTGCAGCCCGGTGATAGCCCGGCGCAGGCCGCGCAACTTCTCCAGCGCCTGCTCGACTATCGCGTATTCGCCGATACCGGCGGCAAGATGAATCTCTCCCTGAGACAAATCGGTGGCGGCTTGTTGCTGGTACCGCAGTTCACACTCGCTGCCGATACTCGTCGAGGCCTGCGACCGAGCTTTACCAGCGCCGCCAGCCCGGCGGTGGCGCGCGAGCTTTTTCAGGGTCTCGTCACGGCCGCGCAGGCTGAGCATCGCCCGGTGGCCAGCGGCGTCTTCGGCGCCGACATGCAGGTCTCGCTGGTCAACGACGGTCCGGTGACCTTCTGGCTCGAAATACCGCCCTCAGCCGAAGTTGACCCTGGCCTCAAGATTGGTGCGTGAATCAGCGTTGTTAAGCGCTTCCTCCAGATCGATCCGCTCTTCCTTATAGAGGTTGTAGAGCGCCATATCGAAGGTCTGCATACCCTTCGCACCGCTGGTTTCCATCGCCTCCTTGATGCTCCAGATCTGGCCCTTAAGGATCAGGTCGGAAATGTGCGGCGTGGCCAGCATGATCTCGATCGCGGCGACCCGGAAGCTGTCGATGCCCTGCACCAGGCGCTGCGAAATCACCGCCCGCAAGTTCATCGACAAATCGAGATACAGCTGCTTATGCAGGTCCTGCGGGAAGAGATTAATCACGCGCTCCATGGCCTGATTGGCGTTGTTGGCATGTAGCGTGGACATGCACAGGTGCCCGGTATTGCAAAGCTCAAGCGCGGCTTCCATGGTCTCGCGGTCGCGGATTTCACCAATCAGGATGACGTCCGGCGCTTCGCGCAGCGAGGCCCGCAGCGCGGCGCGGTAAGACAGCGTGTCCACGCCCAGCTCGCGCTGGTTGACGATCGAGCGGCCGTTGGGATGTGAGAACTCGATGGGGTCTTCGATGGTCAGGATGTGGCCGGCCATCTTCTGATTGCGCTCGTTAATCATGGCGGCCAGCGTGGTCGACTTGCCCGAGCCCGTCGCGCCGACCATCAGGATGAGCCCACGCTTGTGCATCACCAGCGACTTCAGGATTTCCGGCAGCCCCATCTCGTCGATGGTCGGGATCTTGGACGGAATGCGGCGCAAGACCATCGACACTTCGCCGCGCTGGCGAAACACATTCACCCGGAAGCGCGCAGAGTTGTCGTCCAGCGAAATGGCGAAATCGCTTTCCATGTGCTGCTCAAAGCGCGCGATCTGGTCCGGCGTCATCACGCCATAGGCGGCCGCTTTGACCACATCACCGGTCAGCACGGTTTTGCCCACTGAACTCAGCTGTCCTTCAATCTTGATCTTGACGGCGCTACCTGCCGAGAAGAACAGGTCGGATCCCGTCTTGTCGCGCAGCAGCTTCAAATAAGGCGTGATATCCAAAAAGTATCTCCTGCGTCAGTGAGGTCGCTGGCCTCAGCGCATCATCAACGCTTTGCGCTCTTCGTCTTCCTCAAGGCTTAGATGCTCAAGCCCGGCCAAGCGGTCACCGGCCTTCGCTTCTTTACCCTGCAGTTTGATCCTGAGCCGCAGTTCATTCATCGAATCTGCGTTGCGTAGCGCGTCTTCGTAAGTGATGGCATCGGCCTCGTAGAGATCGAACAGGGCCTGGTCGAAGGTCTTCATGCCGAGCTCGTTCGACTTCGACATGACTTCCTTAATCTGGTGAATTTCGCCCTTCAGGATCAGATCGGAAATAAGCGGCGAGTTGAGCATGACTTCGATGGCGGCGACCCGCCCGCGACCGTCCACTTTTTTGAGCAGTCGCTGCGAGATGATCGCTTTCATGTTCAGCGACATGTCCATAAAGAGCTGCTGATGGCGTTCTTCCGGGAAAAAGTTGATCACCCGGTCCAGGGCCTGATTGGCGCTATTGGCGTGCAGGGTGGCCATCGCCAGATGGCCGGTTTCCGCAAACGCGAGACCAAATTCCATGGTCGCGCGGTCGCGGATTTCGCCCAGCAGGATCACATCGGGCGCCTGCCGCAGGGTGTTCTTCAGCGCCACGCCCCAGTCTTCGGTATCGACCCCGACTTCGCGCTGCATCACCACGCAGTTCTTGTGCGGATGGACGTACTCAATGGGGTCTTCAATCGTGATGATATGGCCGTAGCTGTTCTCGTTGCGGTGATTGATCATAGCCGCCAGCGAGGTCGATTTACCCGAACCCGTGCCGCCCACCATGATGACGAGACCGCGTTTGGTCATCGAGATTTCTTTCAGCACGTCGGGCAAGCCGAGGTTGTCGAGCGTCGGCACCGTGGTCTCGATCGTCCTGAGTACTATGCCGGTATGGCCCTGCTGAACGAATGCGTTCACCCGAAATCTGCCGATGCCAGCAGGCGCGATGGCGAAGTTGCACTCCCTCGTCGCTTCGTATTCCTTCAACTGACGGTCATTCATGATGGCGTAGGTCAGCGCCTTGGTGTTCTCCGGGCTCAGCTTGGTTTTTGAGACCGGTGTGACCTTGCCATCCATTTTGATGGCGGGCGGAAAATCGACCGTGATGAAAAGGTCCGATCCGCGTCGTTCCACCATCAGGCGGAGCAGGTCCCGCATGTATTTGATGGCCTGTTCTCTTTCCATTGCTCGTCTCCTGCCTCGGGGTTTAGCTGCCTGCGGATGACGCTAGAACAGGTCCTTGTTCTGCGCCTTGGTCTTGGCATCGGCGCGCGAGACGACGCCACGCTGCACCAGACTTTGCAGGCACTGGTCCAGCGTCTGCATGCCAAACTGATGGCCGGTCTGAATGGCCGAGTACATCTGCGCAATCTTGTTTTCCCGGATCAGGTTTCGGATGGCCGGGGTACCAATCATGATTTCATGCGCGGCGACGCGGCCGCCGCCGTTCTTTTTCAACAGGGACTGTGAAATCACCGCGCGGAGCGATTCGGAAAGCATCGCCCGCACCATTTCCTTTTCGTCGGCCGGAAAGACGTCGACGATGCGGTCGATCGTTTTGGCCGCCGAACTGGTGTGCAGGGTGCCGAACACCAGGTGGCCCGTTTCGGCCGCGCTTAGCGCGAGGCGGATGGTTTCCAGATCGCGCATTTCGCCCACCAGAATGGTGTCGGGGTCCTCGCGAAGCGCTGAGCGCAACGCCTGATTGAAGCCCAGCGTGTCCCGGTGCACTTCGCGCTGGTTGATCAGACACTTCTTGCTCTGGTGGACGAACTCGATGGGGTCCTCGATGGTCAGGATGTGGCCGTACTCGGTTTCGTTCTTATGGTTGACCATGGCCGCCAGCGTGGTCGACTTGCCCGAACCGGTCGGCCCCGTCACCAGCACCACGCCGCGCGGATAGTCGGCAATGTCCTTGAAAATAGCCGGCGCCTTCAGGTCTTCCAGCGACAGAATCTTGGACGGAATGGTCCGGAACACCGCGCCGGCGCCGCGGTTCTGGTTAAACGCATTAACGCGAAAACGGGCGAGGCCGGGAATTTCGAAGGAGAAATCGCACTCCAGAAACTCCTCATAGTCCTTGCGCTGCTTGTCGTTCATGATGTCGTAGACGAGGTCATGAACATCCTTGTGTTCCATGGCCGGCAGGTTGATGCGTCGCACGTCACCGTCTACCCGAATCATGGGCGGCAGGCCGGCCGAAAGATGCAGGTCGGAGGCGCCGTTCTTGACGCTGAATGCCAGCAGCTCACCTATGTCCATCACCAACTCCTTTGTGCAATCTTTAGCTGCGGCAGATAGACCTCGCTATCCCCACTGCCCGCCTTACGGGCGGCAAATCTGGCAAGCCACGCGCAAAACCGTCATGAACACCCACTCGCCGACGCAGTATAGCCCTCACGCCGGTGAGCCCAATGCCTGAGGCTGGCGCCGCGCTTGCGCAGGTCAGGGCCGCGATCGCCGCCGCCGCCGACGCGGGCCACCGGGCGCCAGCGCAGGTCGCCCTGCTCGCCGTTAGCAAGCGCCAGTCGCCCGCCGCGATTCGCGCGCTAGCCGCGTGCGGGCAGCAGGCCTTTGGCGAAAACTACCTGCAGGAAGCCTTGAGCAAGCAGGCGGCGCTTGCCGACTTGCCACTCACCTGGCACTTCATCGGCCGAATTCAGCGAAACAAGACCCGCGATCTCGCAAAGTCGTTTGACTGGGTGCACACCATCGACCGCCCGGAAATCGCGCAGCGCCTGAGCGCGCAGCGGCCACCCGAGCTGGGACCCTTGCAGTGCCTGATTGAAGTTAATGTCAGCGGCGAAGCCAGCAAGGGCGGCGTGTCACCCGCAGATCTGCCGGCGCTGGCCCAGCTGGTTGCGACGCTGGACGGCCTTCAGCTACGGGGCCTGATGTGTTTACCCGCCCCGGCGGAGGACTTTGCCGCGCAGCGGGTGGCCTTCCGTCAGCTACGGCAACTGCGCGATGGGCTAAATCTGCCCGGGCTTGATGTGCTGTCGATGGGCACCTCGGCGGACTTCGCGGCGGCCATCGCCGAAGGCGCCACCCTGGTCCGAATCGGGACCGCGCTGTTCGGTGCGCGCGAGCCCGAAGCGGCTAAAGTTCAGGGTGTTACACTCCAAAACGTATTCGAACGGCAGGAAAGTGCGTAGATGAGCGACACGCTAGCCTTCATTGGCGCAGGCAACATGGGGCGCGCCATCATCGGCGGGCTGGTGCAGGGTGGATTGCCGGCCACGCAAATTCGCGTAGCCGACGCCGACCCCGCTGCCGTCAGCCGCCTCGCTGAAACGCAGGGCACGGTGAGTTGCGCCAACAACCTGGAGGCGGTCACCGGTGCCTCCGTTCTGGTGCTCGCCGTCAAACCGCAGCAGATGCGCAGTGTGGTGACTGAACTCGCGCCCGCGCTGGCAGCCAGCCGCCCGCTGGTGCTGTCGATAGCGGCCGGGATCACCACCCAGGCGCTGGCCCAGTGGCTGGGCGGGGACGCAGCGATCGTGCGGAGCATGCCCAACACGCCGGCCCTGATCCGGCAGGGGACCTCGGCGCTCTTTGCCAATCCGGCAGTGTCGTCTGCCCAACGGCGCTTGGCGGGCACCGTCATGGGCGCGGTCGGCAGGGTGCATTGGCTCGAAGACGAATCCCTGATGGACGCCGTAACCGCGCTTTCGGGCAGCGGGCCGGCCTATGTTTTTCGCGTCATCGAGGCGCTGGAGGAGGCCGGGACTGCGCTCGGTCTGCCGCCGGCATTGGCCCGGGCGCTGGCGCTTGAAACCACCGCCGGCGCCGGCGCATTGGCGGCGGGCTCGACGTTTGCGCCCGGCGAGCTGCGCGCGCAGGTGACTTCACGCGGTGGCACCACCGAACGTGCCCTCGCCGTGTTGAACGAAGGCGGGCTGGCGGGACTCATTGCGCAGGCGCTGGTGGCCGCGCGCGACCGCTCCCGCAGTCTGGCTGAAGAGTTCGGACAGCCATGAACGGGGGCTACTTTGCGCCAGCCGCCGTGTTCGTGCTGGACACGGCCTTCGGGCTGTTCATCGGGGCGGTAATGCTGCGGCTGCTCCTGCAGTGGGTGCGCGCCGACTTCTACAACCCGCTCTCGCAGGCCATCGTCAAACTGACCAACCCGCTGTTGCGGCCGCTTCGCCGCTATATCCCGGCCCTGGGCCGAGTCGACACGGCCAGTGTGGTGTTGATAGTGGTGTTGCAGGTGGTCAATCTCTGGTTGGCGATTGCAATCAGCGGCGGCGGCGGGGCCATCGGCGGCCTGCTGGTGATGTCGTTCGCTGCCTTGCTGAGCAAACTGCTTTATCTCTACACCTTCGCCATTTTCGTGCAGGTCATCGCAAGCTGGGTGTCGCCGGGCGGCCGTTCCGCGGCGCTTGATCTGGTGGACTCCCTGACCGAGCCGCTGCTCCGCCCCCTGCAACGACGCCTACCGCCGCTGGGCGGCCTTGATCTGTCGCCCATGCTGGCCCTGATGCTGCTGCAAGTGGCGCTGATGCTGGTGGTCGCGCCCTTACGCGACCTCGGCGTTTCGCTGCTCTAGCTGCCGTCCGCGCGACGGTGGGCCCGGGCAACTGGTACGAGTGGCGCGAGCAGGCTCTGATCCTGCAGCTACGGGTGCAACCCAGAGCGCAACGGGACCTGATCGACGGCCTGCACGGACAACGGCTGCGGGTGCGCTTGCAGGCCCCGCCTGTCGACGACCAGGCCAACGAGGCGCTGGTCCTTTTGCTGAGCAAATCTTTCGGCGTGCCACGCCACGCGGTCAGCCTGCTTCAGGGCGACAAGCGCCGGGAGAAAACCGTGCGCATCCAACCGGGTCAGACATTACCTGACTGGTTTGTGTTGCTCGCCGGCGCGGTTGCAGCCCCGGCAAGCAGTCTTTAGACTCGCCGGCCCGCCCCGTTTTCCGGCAAAAACCCGCAAATATCGCCTGAATGTCCAGCCCCTTCCCCCCTGACAGCGTTGGCCTGGTCGTTCCGCAACGCATGCGCTTCGAGGAGCCACTGGAACTTGCCTCCGGCGCCTGCCTGCCGCATTACGAGCTGGTCTACGAAACCTATGGCGAGCTCAATGCAGCACGGGACAACGCGGTGCTGATTTGTCACGCGCTCAGCGGGGACCACCACGCCGCCGGCTACCACAGCGACGACGACCGACGGCCGGGCTGGTGGGATAACCTGATCGGGCCGGGGCGACCGCTCGACACGCGGCGGTTCTTTGTGGTCTGCCCGAACAATCTGGGCGGCTGCGCCGGTTCTACGGGCCCCCTGTCGGTCGATCCCGCGAGCGGCCAGCGCTACGGCCCGGATTTCCCCATTGTGACCGTTGGCGACTGGGTGCTTAGTCAGGCGCGGCTTGCGGATCGGCTGGGCATCGAACGCTGGGCGGCCGTGCTCGGCGGCAGTCTGGGCGGTATGCAGGCCCTGCAATGGGCGGTCGATTTTCCCGAACGTGTGCGGCATGCGCTGGTCATTGCCGCAGCGCCCAGCCTCACCACGCAGAACATCGCGTTCAACGAGGTCGCCCGGCACGCCATTCGCTCCGACCCGGACTTTCACGGCGGGCGCTATTACGAGCACGATGCGGTGCCGGCCACCGGCCTGCGGCTGGCGCGCATGCTGGGGCATATCACCTATCTGTCAGACGATGTACTGATGGCGCGTTTCGGGCGCGAACTACGCGACGGCAAGCTGAACTTCGGCTACGACGTGGAGTTTGAAATCGAAAGCTACCTGCGGCATCAGGGCGAGTCCTTCGTTAAACGCTTTGATGCGAACACCTACCTGCTGATGACCAAATCGCTGGACTACTTCGACCCTGCCGCCCATGCCCCGGAGCACTCGCTGAGCAAGGCGCTGGCGCAGACCTCGGCCGAATTTCTGGTGGTCTCGTTCAGCAGCGACTGGCGTTTCTCGCCGGCTCGCTCGCGCGAAATCGTGCGGGCGCTGCTCGATGCCGACCGCGACGTCAGCTATGTCGAGGTTGAGTCCGAGCAGGGTCACGACTCCTTCCTGCTGGAAGTACCGCTCTACCATCAGGTGCTGCGCACCTATTTCGCCAACATCCCGCTGGCGGGCAGCCCGCAGTGAGTTTGCGCGAAGAACAGGCGCTGATTGCCGGCTGGATTCGTGACGGCAGCCGGGTGCTTGACCTTGGCTGCGGCGACGGCACTTTGCTGGCGCATCTGCAGAGCGGCGGCGGGGTGACAGGCTATGGCATCGAAATCGACCCCGAAAACATCCTGCGCTGCCTCGAACGCGGCGTGAATGTCATTCAGTCCGACCTCAATCGCGGCCTGTCCGATTTCGACGACGACTCCTTCGACTACGTCGTCATGACGCAAACGCTGCAGGCGATGCGCTTTCCAAATCTCGTGCTGCGCGAGATGCTTCGGGTGGGGCGCGAGGCCATCGTCACCTTCCCCAATTTCGGGCATTGGCGGTGTCGCTTGCAGGTGCTGGGGGGGCGCATGCCGGTTACCCGTCACCTGCCCAGCACTTGGTACGACACCGCCAATATCCATATGTGCACCCTGCGGGACTTTGAAGCCCTGTGCGCCGCCGAGGGCTTCGACATCCTCGAGCGGGCGGCGCTGGATACCGAGCACCGCACGACGCCCTTGATGACGCTGCTGCCGAACTGGCTGGCCGAAATCGCGCTTTACCGCTTCCGGAAAAGCCCCGGGGCTCAGTCGCGGTAGTCCACCAAGGCCCCGGTGTAGTCGATAGTCAGCGGGGCATGGTCCGAGAACTGCTCCTCGGTGTACACCGCGGCCGCGGCAATCCGCTCGCGCAGGCCGGGACTCACCACGTGATAGTCAATTCGCCAGCCGACGTTCTTGGCCCGAGCAGCGCCGCGGTTTGACCACCAGGTGTACTGGTCGGGCGCCTGATTGACGACGCGAAACGCATCCACGAAGCCGACTTCCTCGAACAGGGTGTCCAGCCAGGCCCGCTCTTCGGGCAGAAAACCCGAATTTTTCTGGTTGGAGCGCCAGTTCTTGAGGTCGATGGGGCGATGCGCGATGTTCCAGTCACCGCAGAGCACGTACTCGCGGGTCTGCGTGCGCCACTCGCGCAGTACGGGCATGAAGCGCGCGAGGAAATCGAACTTCGCCGCCTGACGCTCGGGGCTGGAAGAGCCCGAGGGCAAATACAGCGACGCCACGCTGAGGCGCCCGAAGTCCAGCTGCAGGTAGCGCCCTTCACGGTCAAAGTCCGACCACTCGAGCCCGCGTACCACGCGGTCCGGCGCGGTACGGCTGAATACCGCCACCCCGCTGTAGCCCGGCTTTTCGGCGTCTTCAAAAAACGCATGCCAGCCCGGCGGTGCGGCCAGTTCGGGGTCGAGTTGGGCGATCTGGGCTTTTGTTTCTTGCAAGCAGACGAGGTCGGCATCTTGCGCCTCGAGCCAGTGATAGAAGCCTTTGCGATGAGCGGCACGGATGCCGTTGCAGTTCAGGGTAATTATTCGCATCTCTTTGCTCGTGAGTCTGGCTGACCGTAGGAAGCGTGGCCCGGGCTGACTATGATAGCGGGAGGATCCTTTCTCCGAGCATCACATGCTGCCGTATCAACAGTCTTTCATCGAATTTGCGCTAGCGCGCAAAGCGCTGCGCTTTGGCAGTTTCACGCTCAAATCGGGCCGCCAGAGCCCCTATTTCTTCAACACTGGCGTATTTGATTCAGGCAGCGCACTGCGCCGGCTGGGTGAGGCCTATGCGGCAGCGCTGGTCGCGTCCGGCCTTGAGTTCGACATGCTGTTTGGCCCCGCCTACAAAGGCATCCCGCTGGGCGCCGCGATTGCCATTGCGCTCGACCGGGACCATGGACGGGACGTACCTTTTTGTTTCAACCGCAAGGAAGCCAAAGACCATGGCGAAGGCGGAACCACCCTGGGCGCGCCGCTGGCGGGCCGCGTGGTGATTGTGGACGACGTCATTTCGGCAGGGACCTCGGTTAATGAGTCAGTCGCGATTATCCTCGGCGCAGGCGCCACGCCGGCCGGCGTTCTGATCTCGCTGGATCGTCAGGAACGGGGTCAGGGCGAGCGCTCGGCCGCGCAGGAAGTGCGCGAGCGGCATGGCATTCCGGTGTTCAGCATCATCGCGCTGACGCAGATCGTGGAGTATCTCGACCAGCAGGGCGATCAGGCTGAACTCTTGTCGGCGGTTGCTGCCTATCGTCAGCACTATGGGGCCTAGTCGACACCAGGTGTTCCGATTGGAGATCAGCACATGATGAGCGTCCATTCAGATTGCGGTACGGGGCAGCGGCCGACAGCGGTCATGCTTATGCTGGTCCTTGCGATGCTTCCGCTGAGCGCTCTCGCCGGCATCAAATGCTGGACCAACGCCGAAGGGGTGCGCGAATGTGGCAATGTCGTGCCGCCCGAGTACGCCCAGCAGGGCCACGAGGAGCGCTCCAAACGCGGGTTCACGACGGACGTCACCGGCAAGGCCAAATCGATAGAAGAAGTCGAGACCGAGCGGCGGGCGCGGGAGGCGGCCGAAGCTTCCGCCGCCAAGCAGGCGGCGGAAGCCAAAAAACAGGCGGAAATCGACCACGTGCTGCTGGCGACCTTCGCCTCTGAGGACGACATCAACATGGCGCGCGACGGGCAACTCGCCAACGTCGAGTCCCAGATCAAGATCACCCGCGAACACATCAAGAAGCTCGACGAATCCCTCGACGGCATGATCGCGACCGCAGCGGAGCAGGAAAAGCGCGGCCACGAAGTCAGCGCGGATTTGCGCAAAGGTATCGAGGAAACCCGTCGTCAGATCGAAGACGAAAGCACGTTCATCAAGAACCGGCTGGAGGAAGGGGAAAAAATCAAAGCGAAGTTCGAGGCAGATCTGGCCCGCTTCCGCGAACTCCGCGCAGCCAGATAGCCCGCTGTTTAGCCCGGCGGCTGGCTGAAAATCCCTCTCGCCAGGACCGGCCAAAGCTGGTCCCAGTCCTGATGCGGAGCGACCCGCCAGGCGCTGCGCACAAACTGGGCGAGCCTGCCACTGAGGGTTGCCGTGAGCACACTGGCTGCGGCATGCACCTCGGCCCGATCCGGTCGGGCGCCGTTGCCGAGCAGCGCATCACGCAGAATCGTCCTGAACTGCGTTTCGAGACGGTCAAAAAACTGGTTCACCCGCAAGCGCAGGCGCTCGTGTTCACCGGTGAGGATATCGCCCGTCAAAATTCGCGTGATGCCAGGATTACGCGCGGCAAACACCAGCACGAGCTCGCAAATCCTTCCGCAACGCAGGCTGGCCTCGGTCTCGTCATCGAGGATGCGCGAGATCAGTCCAAACACGCTCTGCTCGGCAAAATCGATCAGCGCGTCAAACATTTTGGCCTTGCTGGGAAAGTGCCGGTAGAGCGCCGCTTCCGACACTCCCACCCGCGCAGCGAGGGCGGCGGTGGTGATCCGTGCGCCGGGCCGGGCCTCAAGTTCGCCGGCCAGCACCTCGAGGATTTGCTGTCGTCGCTCGCCGCTCACTTGCGCTCGATCAGCGTCCCGATACCGCTATCGGTGAAGAGTTCCAGCAGTACTGCGTGTTCAATTCGGCCGTCGATGATGTGGGCGCGCGGCACGCCTGCTTTCACCGCATCAAGCACCGAATCCATTTTCGGCAACATGCCGCCGCTGATCGTGCCGTCGGCAATCAATGCATCGACTTCGGCCGCGCCCAGCCCCGTCAGCAACTCGCCTTCGCGATTCAGCAGGCCGCGAATATTGGTCAGCATGATGAGTTTTTCAGCCTGCATGACCTCGGCGATCTTGCCCGCCACCAAATCGGCGTTGATGTTGTAGGACGCGCCGTCGGTCCCGACCCCGATGGGCGCGATGACGGGAATGAAGTCCCCGCGCGCGAGGTAATCGAGCAAGCGCTTGTTGACGCCGGTGACCTCGCCCACGTGACCCAGATCGACCGGCTCCGGCGCCTGACCGTCACGGCTGCGGGTGAATTCCATCTTGCGCGCGTAGATCAACGGCCCGTCTTTGCCGGTCAGGCCGATGGCACGTCCGCCGTGCGAATTAATCAGCGTGACAATTTCCTTGTTGACCAGCCCGCCCAGCACCATCTCGACCACGTCCATGGTTTCGGCATCGGTCACCCGCATCCCTTCCACAAACCGGCTTTCCTTGCCGAGGCGCTCTAGCAGGGAGGCAATCTGCGGACCGCCACCGTGCACGACGATGGGGTGGATACCGACCAGCTTCATCAGCACCAGATCGCGGGCGAAGCCGCGCTTCAGGGCCTCGTCGATCATGGCGTTGCCGCCGTATTTCACCACCATACATTTGCCCTGATAGCGCTGAATGTAGGGCAGGGCCTGGGTGAGGATCTGGGCTGCGGCGAGCGCTTGCTCGGCCGGCAGGGGAGAGGCGACGTGTTGCATAGGCTGGTTCTGTCAGAAAGGAATCTTGAGCGAAGGGTCTATCTTGTGCAGCAGTTCCCGGAACTCCTGCTGGATGTGGTGAAGCGCGGCCGCGGTATCGCCTTCAAACCGGAGCACGATACTGGCCGAGGTATTCGAGGGCCGCACGAGGCCCCACCGATCAGGGTAGTCAACGCGCAGCCCGTCAATAAGCGTGCGCTCGGCGCCGTCAAAACTGGCGGCCGCAAGCAGCGACTCCATGAAGCGCTGATGGTGGCTCTCGTCCATCGGCAACAGGATTTCCGGGGTGGCGATTGTATCCGGCAGGCTCGCGAACACCGCGGCCGGCGAGCGCTTTTCGTTGACGAGAATTTCGAGCAGGCGAGCACTGGCGTAAATGCCGTCGTCAAAGCCGAACCAGCCCTCGCGAAAGAAGAGATGCCCGGTCATCTCGCCGCCCAGCAGGGCGCCTGTTTCCTGCATTTTGGACTTGATCAGAGAGTGGCCGCTTTTCCAGATGATGGGTTCGCCGCCGCTGGCGCGGATTTCACGCGCCAGCTTGCTGGAGCACTTCACGTCGAAGACCACCCGCGCACCCGGGTTGCGGCTCAGCAGGTCCCGCGCGAAGAGCATGAGCTGGCGGTCGGGCCAAATCACCTTGCCCGTGCTGTCGACAACCCCCAGCCGGTCACCGTCGCCATCAAACGCCAACCCCAAATCGGCTGACTGCAGTTTTACGGCCAGCATGAGGTCTTCCAGATTCGACGGCTGGCTCGGGTCTGGCGGATGGTTGGGGAACTCACCGTCCAACTCGCAGTTAAGCTCCACCACGTCGTGACCCAGCGCGCGTAGCAGCTGCGGCACCACCAGACCGGGCACCGCATTAGCGCAGTCCACCACCACCTTCATCGGGCGACTCAGCGCGACGGGGATGTCTTCGCTGACCTGACGGATGTAGTCGGACACGATATCCATGACCTGCACCGAGCCATTGCCGGTGGAGAAGTCCTGCTCGTTGACCCGGCGGCGGATGGCCTGAATGGCTTCACCGGACAGGGTCGTGCCATTAATCACCACCTTCAAGCCGTTGTACTGCGCCGGATTATGGCTGCCGGTCAGCATCACCCCGGTTGGGATATCGAGATAGTTGGTCGCGAAATAGAGGAGTGGCGTCGGCACCATGCCGATATCGAGGACGTCGCGCCCGGACTCCCGCAACCCGGACAAGAGCGCCTGATGGAGCACGGGACTGGACCGTCGGCCATCGCGCGCAATCACCACCGTCTGGTGGCCGTGGGCGATGGCTTCGGCACCGATCGCACGTGCGATCTGGTAGACCGCATCGGTGGTCAGGGTCTCCTCCGCGATACCGCGGATGTCATAGGCTCGGAAGACCACCGGCGCGACCGGCGGACGCGCTGGCTCCGCATCGGGAGATGGCGCCGTCGTTGCCGGCTCATCGGGCATGAGGTCCACGAAGTCCGCATCGGAAACGGCGTCGAACAGGCTCAAGTCCACCGTTTGCACAGTCGGTGACAGGTCGGCCTCATCGACGCGTGGCGGTGCATCGGGAATGGCCGTGGTCCCGCGAACCAATCCTTCAAGCCCCGGGTATTCGCCGTTGTAAATCGCCAGAATGGCGCCCTGATAGTGCGGGCCTGACGCATCACCGACCGGCACCCGCCGACGCCGCCGGAGCAGCGCCGCCGTCATCAAAACCGCCAGCATCAGCCCTGATAACGCCGGCAACGAAACCAAGTTGTCCACGCCTGAACTCCCTCCCCCTCGCAGTACGAGTTGCCATGCGGTGCCAGGCACCGGTGCGCGGGCAACCTCTGCCCAACCCGGATTTGCCCCCGGGCTGTTCCCGATAAGCGCGGAGGTCTGGCCCGGCAGCGGTTGGCGCAGCTCTACCGCATAGCCCTGGAGATTGAGGCTGGCCAAATGGTCCTTCACCAGCTTCGGATCTAGCGCGAGATGCACAAACCCGACTGGCAAGCCGACGGGCGGCACCCGGCCGACCAGGGCGACGTGCGCGTCTACGGTTGCGGGCAAGTGGAACTCGATGGGAACAAGCGCTTCGCCAAGCCCGGCCTTTCGCAGCATATTGAGCCCGGCGTACACCAGCGGCGGCGCATTGCTTGTGTCCGGCTCGACGGTATTTGGCAGCACCAAGCGCAGGCGTAATGCGCCGGGCACCCGGGCCTGCAGTTCGTCACCCAGGCGGCGCAAAGCGGCGCGGTCCGCCTTGCCGAGAGCGGCCACGACTTGCGGGTCCTGCGCAATGGACTGCATCGCCTCGGTCTGCGGCCTGAACAGGCCACTCAACCTTATCGCCAGCTTGCTGGCCTCCTGCCGGTTCGCCATTGCGGCGTCCGCTGCGAGTTCACCGCGTTCGGTGGTCACCGTGGAAACGGCCCAGTAGAGGCCGCCGCCGAGCAGCAGAACGGACAGGACGACGCCAACCGAACGGCGCGAAAGCGCGGGCTTGAAGCGCGACAGGTTAGGCAGTTGAGCCACGGAAGCGTTCTGCAATAACGGCTATTAGCCTGTGCGCCAACATCTGTTTGGAAGCCTTTCCAAGCGCGGTTCCTCCTGAGCTCCAGTACACGCTGAGCTCGTTATCGTCGCTCTCGAAACCGCTCCCCGGCACGCCGACCAGATTGGCAGCAATCAGGTCAAGGCGCTTGGTCTCAAGCTTCTGTCGCGCATAAGACTCAAGGTTTTCGGTTTCTGCCGCGAAGCCGACCGTAAAGGGTCGCTGCGCCAGACGGGCAACGGCCGCGAGTATATCGACCGTAGGCACAAGCGTCAGCGAGAGGTCCTCACCGCGCTTTTTAACCTTATGGGCGGCGGGTGTCGCGACCGTGTAATCGGCGACGGCCGCCGCGCCGATGAAAATATCGCAGCCGGAGACCCGGCTCATAACGGCCTGATGCATCTCGGCGGCGCTGGTCACCCGGAGGACCTCGCAGCCCGCGGGTGCCGGCACAGCGGCTGGGCCCGCCACGACGATCACCCGGGCGCCGGCGTCACGCGCCGCCTCGGCAAGCGCAAAACCCATCTTGCCGGAACTGCGGTTGGTGATGAAACGCACCGGGTCGATGGGTTCCTGCGTCGGCCCGGCGGTCAATAACACCGTAACGCCTGCCAGCAGTTGAGGCGCCGGGGCGAGCGGCGCCCCGTTGGCAAACACCGACTCGGCGGCGGCGCGCAGTGCTGTGGGTTCAGGCATGCGTCCGGGCCCCGTGTCACCGCAGGCCTGAACGCCAACCGCCGGCCCGCAAAAAAGAATGCCGCGCGACCTGAGCAATTCGACATTGGCGGCGGTGGCGGCATTGCGCCACATCTGCTGGTTCATCGCCGGCGCCACCAGCACCGGTGCGGGAGTCGCCAGACATAGCGTGCTCGCCAAGTCGTCGGCCAGTCCATGCGCAAGCCGGGCAAGGAAATCGGCGCTGGCCGGTGCCACCAGCACCAGATCGGCCCAACGGGCCAGCTCGATGTGGCCCATCGCGGCCTCAGCCAGCGGGTTTAGCAGTTCGGTATGCACTGGCTCGCCGGATACGGCCTGAAAGGTCAGCGGGCGCACAAACTCCTGCGCGGCGGCCGTCATGACCACCTGCACACGGGCGCCGGCGGCTTTTATTTGCCGGACCAGTTCGGGGGCTTTGTAGGCCGCGATTCCGCCGGTCACTACCACGCAGATTTGTTTGTGGGCCAGCGTGCTCATATGCTTCCTGTCAGACCTCGCGTCTGGATTGTAGCGCATGGACTGCGCGCGATTCTGCGGCTTGAAACAAACCCTCTCAGTCACTTGAACAAGGATGTTTAGATGACGCTCAAAAACGCGCCGGCCGCCGAGCGGCCCCGGGAACGATTGATCAATTGCGGCCCCTTGCCGCTGACGGACGCCGAACTCCTGTCGATTTTTCTGCGCACCGGGAGCGCCGGGCTTGATTCGCTCGCGCTGGCGCGCGAATTACTGACGAGAAGCGGCGGGTTAAGGCAACTGCTGGAACTCCCGCTGCCGGCCTTCCTGGCGCTGCCCGGCCTCGGACTGGCGCGGTATGCGGAGCTGCAGGCCGCACTGGAATTGACCAGACGGTATTTCCGGACTTCGCTGGAGCAGCGCGAGGCCATCAGCGGACCGCAGGGCGCGAAAGATTTTGTCATTGCCCAGTTCAAGAGCTTGCGGCGAGAAGTCTTCGCCTGCCTGTTTCTGGACACGCGGCACCAGTTGATCGCCTTTGAGACACTGTTCTTCGGCACGCTGGATGCGACCACGGTTCACCCGCGGGAAGTGGTGCGGCGGGTGCTGGAAATCAATGCCGCCGCGGTCATTCTGGCCCATAACCATCCCTCGGGCGTCGCCGAACCCAGCACCGCCGATCAGGCCCTGACCCAACGGCTGCGTGACGCGCTGGCGCTGGTCGATGTGCGGGTACTCGACCATATCGTGGCGGCCGACGGCACGGCCGTCTCTTTCGCCGACCGGGGTTGGCTTTAATTTATGGCCGGGCCGGCGTCAGAAAGGCTTGGCTGATGCCGGCAAAGCGGCTAGACTCCGTCGCCCGCTAAGCACATAACTATAGGCACGAGTGTCATGTCCCGAGTTTGTCAGGTCACCGGTAAGGGTCCGATGTCCGGTAACAACGTCTCGCACGCGAACAACAAGACGCGTCGACGGTACTTACCGAATCTCCATTCGCGGCGCATCTGGGTCGACAGCGAACAGCGTTTTGTCACCTTGCGCGTCAGCAGTCATGGTCTGCGGATCATCGACAAACGCGGCATTGATGCCGTCCTGAAAGACCTCCGCGCCCGCGGCGAGAAATTCTGAGGGAACCGCCATGCAGGAAAAAATCAAACTGGTCTCCAGCGCCGGCACCGGCCACTTCTACACCACGACCAAAAACAAGCGTAACAATCCTGAAAAATTGAAGCGCAAAAAGTTTGATCCGGTGGTTCGTCGCTACGTCGACTACAACGAAGCCAAGATCAAGTAAGCCTCCGGTTTGCCGGAAGCTGGAAGAAGAAGCCCGCTTTTAGCGGGCTTTTTCATGCTCAGGCGGCGTAACGATAGCCCGGCAAACGGCGGGCGAAGTCTTCGAGTGCGGCAATGCCGGTCGCTTCCGCGGCCCTACACCAATCCTGCAGCGCCTGTAGCAGACGCTCCTGACTGGCCTGGCGCTCGTTGAACAAGGCCAGCAGAGCCTGCTGAAACTCATACACCGTCGCCAGCGTCCGGCTATGGGCCAGCCCCTTGTGCAGGGAATCCCGCTCCTGCTCGCCGAGCAGTTTTTCGGCTCTCGACAGCAGACGTTTCAGCGGTTTGAGGTCGCCCCGGAGCGGCGAGGGGCTACGCGCCACCTCGTCGCGATGCACCCGATGCACGACCCGTTTGACGTAGTCCGACAGGACGTGAATGTGATTGCCCGCCACCGCTTTCAAGGTTTCGAGGTCGACGTGGGACTTCTGCTCATCGACCAGCGGCGGCCGCACCACGCGCTTCACCTTGGCCAAGCCCAGAGACTCCAGACCGCGGATATAAGCCCAGCCCAGATCAAACTCCCAGGGCTGCACCGAAAAGCGCGCCGAGGTGGCGAAGGCGTGGTGGTTGTTATGCAACTCCTCACCGCCGATCAGCAGGCCCCAGGGCACCAGATTGGTCGAGGCGTCCTGGGTTTCAAAGTTACGATAGCCGCGCCAGTGACCAAGGCCGTTGATGATGCCGGCGGCAAAAATGGGGATCCACATCATCTGCAGCGCCCACACCGACAGGCCCAACACGCCGAACATCAGCACGTTGAGGGTCAGCATGCTGTAGATGCCAAAAAAGGTGTAACGCTCGTAGATCCGGTTTTCCATCCAATCGTCCGGCGTGCCGTGGCCATATTTGGCCCTGACCTCAAGGTCGGTCGCCGCAATCCGGTACAACTCGGTGCCTTCAAGCAGCACCTTGCGAATGCCGAACAGCCGCGGACTATGCGGATCACCCGCCTCTTCGACGAAGGCGTGATGCTTACGGTGCGAGGCTGCCCAGCCTTTGGTCGACATGCCGGTTGTCATCCACAGCCATAAGCGGAAAACGTGCGCCACCGCAGGGTGCAGGTCGAGCGCGCGGTGCGCTTGATGGCGGTGCAGATAGACCGTGACCGCGATGATAGTGAAGTGCGTCATGGCGAGAGCGGCGAGCAGCACGCCCCACCAGGGCAGGTCGAGCGCGCCATGTTTCAGAAAATCCAGCATCAGGGACATCCGCTTCGAAAGAGGGTTATGGTCGATCTTCGCCCACCCGACGGCGCAGGCGCAATCGCCACGGCGCGCCTTGGCAGGCGCTACCCGGACGCGAATAATCCCCGGCTATGAGCGCGGAAATTTTGCTTGAGGCTCGCGAGGTGTCCTGCAGTTACGGACGCCATCGTGCGGTCTCGGCACTCAGCTTGCGGGTGGCGCGCGGAGAGTGTCTGGGCTTGCTGGGCCTGAATGGCGCGGGTAAGTCCAGCACGCTGAGCATGCTGGCCGGCGTGAGAGCGCCCTCTGACGGACGCATCCTGATTGGCGGACTGGATCTGCAAACCGAGCCGCTGGCCGCCCGGCGTCGACTGGGCTATCTGCCAGATGTGCCCCCGCTGTTTGCCGAGATGCGGGTTGAGGAGTACCTGGGCTTCTGCGCCGACCTGCGGGCCCTACCGCAGCGCGCCGACGCTGTCGCACGCGCCAGCGCCCGCTGCGGCCTGCAAGACGTCGGCACCCGCCAGATCCGCAGCTTGTCGAAGGGCTACCAGCAACGCATTGGCATAGCCCAGGCCATCGTGCATGAGCCCGAGGTGGTGATTCTCGACGAGCCCTCGGTGGGCCTCGATCCTAGACAGCTGCACGATATTCGCGCACTGGTGAAAGCACTCGCCGTGGACCGGGCCGTGGTGCTGTCCAGCCATTTGCTCGCCGAGATCGAATCCACTTGCACGCGGGTTGCGATCCTCCACCACGGGCAACTGGTACACGAGGCGCCGGTTGCCGCGGGGCAACTGCAGTTGGTGCTGGTGTTAAAAGACACCGCGCCGCGCGCGACCCGGTTGGCGGCGATCGACGGCGTACTGGCAGTGAGCGCTGGCGGCCCGGGTCGTTGGGTGTTGGACGTGCGGGATGAACAGGTGGCGGAAGCCATCGCGCGCGCCGCGCTGGACGAGCAGTGGGGACTGCGCCGCCTCGAAGCCCTCACCAGCCCGCTGGAAGCGACGTTTCTGGCGCTCACGGTAAAAGGGGACGTCGCGTGCTTAGGGTAGTTTTCGGGCGGGAGTTGCGCGCATTCCTCCGCAGCCCATCGGTCTGGGGACTGCTCGCGGCAATCCAGTTCCTCATCGCATTCCAGTGGCTTGCCTTGCTCGAGCAGTATCAGGCTGCGGCGCCAAAGCTGAAGCACCTTGCCCAAGCGCCCGGGATTTCCGAACTCGTCACCCAGCCGCTGGTGATGATGGTGGCCTTGTTGATGATCTTCGTGGTGCCCGTACTTGCCATGCAGTCCATCGCCGGGGAGCGCCGCAACGGCACGCTGGTGTTGTGGCAAAGCGCGCCAGTGCGTCTCTCGACTTTTGTGCTGGGCAAGTGGCTGGGCGTGCTCGGCGTGCTGGCGGTGCTGTGGTCTGCCGTCGCGCTTATGTGCCTGAGCCTGACGCTGGGCTCCAATGCCGACTGGGGCAATTTAGGAAGCGCACTGCTGGGTCTCGCGCTGTTTCTGATGGCAAGCAGCGCGGTTGGCATCGGGTGTTCGGCCATTGCCACCCAACCGCTGGCCGCTGCGCTGGGCGGTTTTCTCGTGCTGACGTTCCTCTGGGCCTGCGACTGGTCCGGGCAATGGGTGGCCGAGCCCACCGTATTCACCTGGCTCTCCCTGATGAACCACCTGCGCGCGCTCACGCACGGGCTTGTCGATACTGCCGACGTGGCTTACTTCCTCTGGCTGACGGCTAGCGCGCTGGGATTTGCCATCTGGTGGCTGGATGGTGAACGCCGTGGGCTTTGACCGGCACCGCCGCCGGCTGGTCCACGGCCTGCGGGTGTTGGCCTTGTTGGGCGCGACCTGCGGTTTGCTCAAGCTCGCCAATGACCATCACCGAACCTTCGATTGGACCGGCAACCACCGGCACAGCTTGAGCCCGGCCAGCGTGGCGGCGGTGGCAGCGGTGGGTGGCCCGATAGCGGTCAGCGTCTACCTGCCCGAGCAGCATGCCGGCCGCGAGCGCGCCAAGGCCTTGATTGCGCGATACCAGCGACTGGCAGCGCGGGTCGAATTGCGGTTCATCAATCCGGCCGATGTGCCGGACCTTATGCGCAAAGAAGAAATGCGCGAAGGCGAGATGGTTGTGAGCGCAAGCGGGCGACAGGAGCGGGTGCGAGGGCTGAGCGAGGCCGCCTTCACCGACGCGCTGACCCGTCTGGCGCGCGGTGAACAAGCGTGGCTGGGCTTCGTCACCGGACACGGCGAACGGAGCCCCACGCGCGCGGCCAATTTCGACCTTGCCGATTTCGCCAATGCGCTTGCGCCGCGGGGCATTCGCGCGCGCGAACTCAGTCTGGTCGAACTCAGGGCGGTGCCCGACAACATCAGCGCGCTGGTCATCGCCAGCCCGCAAACCGACTTCCTGCCCGCAGAAATTAGCCTCATCGAAAACTTTATCGCCCGAGGCGGGCACCTGTTGTGGTTGCTTGAGCCAGATCTGCCGCCGTCTTTGCAGGCGCTGGGAACGGCGTTGGGCCTACAAGCGTCGACGCAAACCCTGATCGACCCGGCCGCCGAGGCCATGGGGCTGAAGGATCCGACGCTTGCGCTGGTCTTGCGCTACGAACCCCATCTGGCGCTGGGCCAGTTCGCCGCCACCGTGCTGCTGCCCCGGGCGGCGCCCGTTATCGTGAGAGCGCCCGCTGGCTGGACCACGGCAACCCTGTTCAACAGCGGTCAGGGCAGTTGGGGCGAGTCCGGTAAAGTGGAGTCGCAAGTAGCCTTCGACGACGGCCTTGATGCACCCGGGCCATTACCGCTAGCCGTTGCCCTGACCCGTGGCCAGCAGCGCGTGGTGCTGGTCGGCGACGGCGATTTCCTCTCCAATACCTATCTGGGCAATGGCGGTAATCGCGAACTGGGCATCCGGCTGGTCGAGTGGCTGAGCGCGAACGACGCGCTTATCAAGGTCGATGCCGTGCCCGCACCGGACCGCGAACTCGCGCTTGCGCCCTGGCAAATCGGCGTGATTGGTGGCGGCTTTCTGCTCGGCCTCCCCGGCGCCTTTCTACTCAATAGCCTCTGCTTGTGGTGGCGTCGCCGTGCCTGAATTACCTGAAGTCGAAACAACCCGGCGCGGCGTTGCGCCGCATGTGGAAGGGCGCACCGTCAGCCGCGTGCTGGTACGCGAGCGGCGTTTCCGCCAGCCAGTGCCGGCCGATTTGGCCATGCTGCTGGAAGGGCAACGCCTGCGCAGGGTGAGTCGGCGGGCAAAATACCTGCTGTTCGAGTTTCCGCACGGACACCTGTTGGTGCATCTGGGTATGTCGGGCTCGCTCCGGGTTATCTCGCCGGGCGCGCCGCTTAAGCCGCATGACCATATCGATCTGGAGTTTGACGACCAGATTTGCCTGCGTTTGCGCGACCCGCGGCGCTTCGGGCTGATGCTCTGGCTGTCCGGGGCGCCGGAGGTGCACCCCCTGTTAGCCAAGCTGGGCCCCGAACCCTGGGATGAGGCCTTCAACGCCAGTTATCTCGCGGGTCTTGCCAAGGCGCGCAGCGGCGCCGTCAAAAACTTCCTGATGGACGGCAGCGTGGTGGTCGGGGTGGGCAACATCTACGCCAGCGAGTCGCTGCACCGCGCGGGCATCCATCCGTCGCGCCCGGCGCGGCGCGTTTCAGCGGCGCGGTACGCTTTGCTGGTCGACTCGGTGCGCACGGTGCTTGAGGCCGCGATTGGCTTCGGCGGCACCACGCTGCGCGACTTCACCCGGGATGACGGCAAGCCGGGCTACTTTCGCAACGAACTCAGGGTGTACGACCGGGCAGGCCAGCCGTGTCTGCAATGCGGCGAGGGGCCGATTGCACAGCGGGTGATTGGCCAACGCGCCAGCTATTTCTGCCCCCACTGTCAGCGATGAAACCGGCCACGCCCTCGCCCCGGGCGGTGGTAGTCGCCGGCTTGCTGGTGCTGGTCTGTGTGATGGGCATTGGTCGTTTCGCCTACACGCCGCTCCTGCCCCAGATGCAGCAAGCGCTGGGCTGGCAGGTGGCGCAGGCCGGCGACGTCGCCAGCGCCAATTTTCTGGGTTACCTGCTGGGCGCGCTGGCGTCCAGCAACTTGGCGCGACGCCCATCCCGCGCGTACTGGCTGGTGGCGGCGCTGCTCGGTAGCGCAAGCACCACTCTGGCCGGGGCGCTCGACTGGGGCTTTGAAGGCTGGCTCTTGCTGCGCGCAAGCGCGGGCGCTGCGAGTGCGATCGGCATGGTGCTGGGCATGGCGCTGGTCATTGACTACGTGGGGCGAGTCGGGAGACCCGAACTCAGCACCGCCGCGTTTCCTGGCGTCGGGATCGGGATCGTCCTCTCGGTGCTGGTGATTGAGGGCGCCCGGTTCGCGGGCTGGCCGCTGGGTGCCCAATGGGCAGCGCTAGGCGTCTGCGGCGGGCTTTGTGTGGCGCTCGCCTTGCCCGTGTTGTGGCGCTTGCCGAACCTCATTCCGCCGCCGGGCGTGCCCGGCGTCGCGACAAACCGCGCGGAGGACGGTCCGACCCTCCACCGCCTGATCGCAGCCTACGGTCTGCTTGGCTTCGGGTATGTGGTGACGGCGACGTTCATCGTGCTGATGGCGCGCGAGCGGGGCAGCGCCACACTGCTGGAACCCCTTTGCTGGCTGGTGGTCGGCGCGACGGCCGCGCCCTCCGTGCCGATCGGGCGGGCGCTGGCGACCCGGTTTGGAGAGCTCGCGGTGATGCGCTGGGCTTTCGGCCTGCAGGCGCTGGGCGTGCTGCTGGCCGGCATGGGGCGCGACCCGGTCAGCCTGGTGCTGGGCGGTGCCTGTCTGGGCGCTACCTTTTTATCGATTACCGCGCTGATCCTGAACGCTGCCCGACGCGCCGCCGGCGCCGGCGCGGATGCGGCGCTGGGCTGGATGACGGCCGCATTCGGCAGTGGGCAATGGCTAGGGCCGTTCTGCGCCGGACGGCTTGCGCAGTGGCGGGGCGACTTTGCGCTGGCCTCCCTGCTCGCGGCCTCTCTGCTGTTGCTCGCCGCAGCCTTGCTGCCCCGAACATCACCCCACACGCTTAACGCGGCACCACGCTAAACACCTCTGCTGTCCCTTCGCCGCGGGGGTCGGCTGCCGCGCTGACCGCCTGCTGGTCGCGGTCCCAGAGGATGGCCTGCATGTTGCCGTAGTCACGGTCGGAGCGCGTGAGCTTGTGACCCAGTTTGGCCAGCGCCGCCTGTAGATCCGGACCGAAGGCAGCAGGCTCGTAGAGCACTTCGTCGGGCAGATACTGGTGATGAAATCTGGGTGTGGCGACCCAGTCAGCCGGCGGCAGACCGTTGCTGTAAGCCAGCACACCCAAGAGCACCATGGAGATGATTCGGCTGCCGCCGGGCGTGCCCAGAATGCCAACCCGCTGCGGCGTCTCGACAAAGGTGGGAGTCATCGAGGACAAGGGTCGCTTGCCCGGCGCAATGGCGTTGGCTTCCACGCCCACCAGACCGTAGCCGTTCGGCGCGTTGGGCTTGGCGGAGAAATCGTCCATCTCGTCATTCAGCAGCACCCCCGTCCCGGGCGGGGTGAACGCGGCGCCGAACGGATAGTTAATGCTGAGGGTCGCCGCAACCCGGTTGCCTTCGGCGTCCAGCACCGAAAGATGCGTGGTGTGGTCACCCTGCGCCGGCGGCGCAATTGGCCGAAGGCTGGTACTGGGCGTTGCGGCGGTCAGCGACAGGTTGGCGCTTACTTCCTTTGCATGCGCCTTGCTGATGAGCTTAGCCACCGGGATGTCGATAAAATCCGGGTCACCGAGATACTCCGCACGGTCGCGATAGGCGCGGCGCATGGCTTCAATCGTGAGGTGGGTGCGGGTGAGTTGGGGGAGCGTGATGAGGTCATGCGACTCGAGTTGATTGAGCGCCTCCAGCAGGGCGACACCGCCAGATGACGGCGGCGGTGCCGACACCACCCGAATCCCCTGAAAAGACCCCACCAGCGGCGCGCGCTCCACCACGGTGTATGCCGCGAGATCCGCCAGCGTCCAAATCCCGCCTGCCGCCCGCACCCCGTTAATCAGGCGCGTCGCCAGTGGACCGGCGTAAAACCCGGCCTTGCCCGCTGCCGCCATCGACTCCAGCGTCTCGGCTAATGCCGGCTGGCGTAGCGTGACGCCGCTTGCAGGCGGTTCACCCGCTGCGAGGAAAATCCCCGCGGTAGTCGGATCTTTACGCAGCGCTTCCAGACGAACCTTGGCCATTAACCGATAGCGTTCGCTTACTTCAAAGCCTTCTCGCGCATACAAGATAGCGGGGGCAAGCGTGCGAGCCAAGGGCAGACGACCATATTTTTCGCTCAGCAGCACGAGGCCCGCTGGCAGGCCGGGGATCGCCGCTGCGAGCGGACCGTTGAGCGAGAGCCCGGGGATGACATTGCCGGCCTCGTCCAGGTACATGTTGCGGGTCGCTGCGCCGGGCGCTTTTTCACGGGCGTCCAGCATTACTTCGTGCGCATCGGCGGCGCGGTGGAGCAGAAAAAATCCGCCGCCGCCAATCCCGGAGGAGTAGGGCTCGACGACCGCCAGCGCGGCGGCGACCGCCACCGCGGCATCAAATGCATTCCCGCCTTCGAGCAGGATCTCGCGCCCGGCCCGGGTCGCCAGCGGATGGGCTGACGCGATTGCCGCTTGAGCCGGCGCAGTGGGCAGCTCGCGTGCGGTCGCCGGCAGCGCGAGCAGCACAACAAGCAGGCCGGCATAGCAGGTGGCGAGCCAGCGCAGTCCAGCATTTGATTCTTTTTGCATGAGCGACAACTCCGGGGACGCAGCCCTTGGGCGATACGGCTAGCCGCCCGCCGTGAGGCGGTGGTATTTGTCCATCAGTTCGGCGCGGCTTTCCACATGCGCGAGGTCCAGTGGAATGCAGTCCACCGGACACACCTGCACGCACTGCGGGCGATCGAAGTGGCCGACGCACTCGGTACATCGACCGGGATTAATCTGGTAGTGCTCCGGCCCTTCAAAAATAGCTTCGTTCGGGCACTCCGGCTCGCAAACGTCGCAATTCACGCATTGTTCGGTGATGCGGAGGGCCATGCCTTGGCGTTTATTTTTTTGCCGCGCGTTTGCCGAGGCGCTCGGCCAGCGCCTCGCGAACGATCGGGTGAACGAAGGCGCCCACTTCACCACCAAGCGAGGCGATTTCGCGGATCAGAGAGGAGGAGATGTAGGAGTAGTTTTCACGCGTCGGCATGAAAATGGTGTCGGCCTCGGGCACCAGGTGCTTGTTCATGCCGGCGAGTTGGAACTCGTACTCGAAATCCGACACTGCTCGCAGGCCGCGCAGAACGGCGCAGGCATCCCATTGGCGCACGAAGTTAGCGAGCAAGCCCTCGAAGCGGTGAACTTCCACGTTTGGATAGTCGACCAGCACGCGTTTTGCCAAATCCACCCGCTCGTCGGTCGAAAACGCCGTGCTCTTGGAGGTGCTGGCCGCGACCGCCACGATGACGTGCTCGAAAATGCGCGCGGCACGGGCAACGATGTCGATGTGACCGTTGGTGATCGGGTCAAAAGTGCCCGGATAAATTGCCCTGTTACCCACTTAGGTTGCTCCGTTTGGATTGGCTGTTGCGCTCGCTGGCGCGAGCAAGGTGTAAACCACCTGTCGGGTTTGCCCCTGCCGCAAACAGGTCCATGCGGGCCCTGGCTGCGGTGGCGTCGGCGTTTCCAGATAAACCACGCCGTTCACAGCAACCCAGCTGCGTGCCAGCAGGCTGAGCAGTTCGTCGCTCAATCCTGCAGCGAAGGGCGGGTCCACGAAGATAACGTCATAGGCAATCGGCTCGCGCTGAGCGAGCCACGCGCGGGCATCATAACCAAGGATTTCACAGTTGACAGCGGCCAGCATGGCGCGCATCGCTTCGAGGTGTCGCAGCACCAGCGGATTGGTGTCGAGAAAAGTCACCGCGGAGGCCCCGCGGGAGAGGGCTTCAAAGCCCAGCGCTCCGGTGCCGGCGAACAAGTCGAGGCAGCGTGCGCCGGGCAGTCGGGGGGCCAGCCAATTGAACAGGGTTTCGCGTACCCGATCGGCCGAGGGTCTCACCGCCGCGACTGGCGGCACCGGCAAACGCCGCCCGCGCCACTGTCCGCCAATGATCCGGACTTTGCCCTGCGTGGGTTTCGCCGCGTCCGAACCGCGACTCATGGCGCCGGGGACTTAGCGGCCGGCGGCGCACGACCCACCGTGATAACGGACATGGCGTCGGGTTTCAGGTGGCGGCGGACCGCGGCTTTTACCTCAGCCAGCGTGACCGCTGCCATTTTGGCGCGCCAAGTGTCCAGATAATCCAGCGGCAGCTTGTAGAAGGCGATCATGGAGAGGTTTTCGAGAATCTTGGCGTTGTTATCGATGCGGAGCGGAAAGCCGCCCAGCAGATTGCGGCGGGCGTCTTCCAGTTCAGCGGCGCTTGGGCCTTCGGCTATAAAGCGCGCGATTTCGCCTTTGAGCAAGGCGAGCGCCTCGTCACGCTGCTCGCCCCGGGTCTGCAGGCTGGCGATGAACGGCCCGGGTTGGGCGAGCGGCTCAAAGTGGCTTTCGACGGCATAGGAAAGACCCCGCTTTTCGCGTACTTCCCCGAACAGGCGCGATACCACGCCGTTGCCACCCAGCACGTGATTACCCAACACCAGCGGAAAGTGGTCGGGGTCGCCGCGCAGGATCGCGACCTGCCCAATGATGAGGTGGGTCTGCTCGGCATCGAACTCGAGATGGGTTTGGCGCGGCGGCTGCGGGGTGACGGCGGGCACGGCCGGGGCCGCAGTGCCCGCCTTCAGTTGCCGGGTGAGCTCCTCTGCGACACGCTCGGCGCCGGCTCGATCAATATCGCCAACCAGCATCAGGATGGCGTTGTTTGCGACATAGAACTGCTGATAGAACGCCTCCACCATCGGCAGGCTGAGGCCGGACACGCCGGCTACTGTGCCCTCGGGCGGAACGCCGTAAGGGTGTCCGGCGTACAGCGTTTGCATGAAAAGCTGATCGGCCAGCGTACCGGGCGATTCCAGTTCCTGTTTCAAGCCGGTGAGCAGCATCGCCTGCTGTCGGGCAAAGGCCTGTGGTTCGAACCGTGGCTTGACGAGCAGCGCCTGAAGCAGCGCAAGTGCCGCATCGCGGGTGGGCGGGTCGCTTAGCGTGCGTAGTGAGACCGAAGCCATTTCGAGCGCCGCCCCGGCGCCGAGCGTGGCCCCCGTTGCTTCCAGAGCTGCGTGAAACTCATCTGCCGGGGTGCTGCTGGTGCCCTCGTCCAGCATCGCGGCGGTCAGCGCCGCCAAGCCGGGCCGTGTCCCGTCGTAAACGCTGCCGGCAGCGAAAACCAGCCTGAGATCCAGCATGGGCAGTTCCGGAGCTGGCACAAAGTAGACCCGGGCCCCTGAAGCGCTGGTCCAATGCTGGATTGGCGCCATGGCCATGGCAGGCGCCGCGAGCAGCCCGAGACAGGCCCAGCAGATCAATCGCAACAGGGTCATGGCCTTGCCTCTCCCGCCTCAAGCGTGGCGACCGTGGACCGGTCAGCAACCAGATATTTTTGCGCCACCGCCTGCACCTGCGCCGGGGTCACCGCCATGATCCCGGCGTCGTAATTGTCTTTTAGCTGCCAGGGGAGGCCGACAGCGTCCAACATGCCGATGATCATCGCCTGATAGAACATGGAATCCTGCTGGTAGATTTGCTCAGCCCTGACCCGGGTCTTCACCCTCGCGAGTTCCTCCGCCGTTGGGGGTTCCTGTTGGAGGCGGGCGATTTCAGCGCGCACGGCTTGCTCGAGCGTGGCCAGACTCACGCCCTCGCGCGGCGCGGCGTCCAATGACAGCAGGTCGCCAAAGCGTGAGATTGGCGAGTAGCCGGCGCTGGCTGCATTCGCCACCTGCTGGCCGCGGAGCAGATGGCGACTGAATCGCGCGCTGTTGCCACCATCCAGCACCCCGGTCAGGACTTCGAGCGCGTAAATCTCCCAGGCTTCGACCGTGGTGCCTGCCGGTCCGGGCTTGCCAATCTGCGTCATGCCGGGTGTCTTGAATGTGATCGAGAGGGACGGCACGCGGACGCGCGAGTCTTTTAGCTGCAGACGCTTCTCACCGTTTTGCATGACCTCCGGTCGCAGCGCCGGCGGTGTGACGGGGTCGGCCGACAGGGAACCGAAGTGTTTTTTTGCCAGCGCCTGCACGGCCGCCGGCTGCACATCACCGACCACTACCACGGTCGCATTGGCAGGCGCGTACCAGCGCTCGTACCAGGCTTTGAGGTCTGACAGCTGAAGCGACTTGATGTCGGCGGCCCAGCCGATTACCGGCTGACGGTAGGGACTGGTCTGCCAGGTCGCGGCCGTGGTGGCTTCGGCCGCCAGCGCCTGCGGGTTATCCTCGGTTCGCATGCGGCGCTCTTCGAGAATCACGCGCCTTTCATTGGCAAATTCCTTTTCATCCAGCAAAAGGTGCCGCATCCGTTCGGCTTCCAGCTGAAAGCTCAATTCAACGTTGTCCGCCGACCACTGCTGAAAATAGGCGGTGTAGTCACGGGTCGTGAAGGCATTTTCGCGGCCACCATGGGCCGCGACGGTTCGGGAAAACTCACCGCTGGCGAGGTTGCGGGTGCGCTTGAACATCATGTGTTCGAGGGCATGCGACAGGCCCGTCGCGCCGTCCTGCTCGTAGCTTGCCCCGACGCGGTACCAGATCTGGACGACCACCACCGGCGCGCGGTGGTCTTCCTGAACGACCAGCTTCAGCCCGTTGTCGAGCCTGAATTCGTGGGTACGGGGCGCGGCCGCCGACGCTTGACTGAGCAGCAAGCCGAGCACCAGGAGCAGGTTTTTCAGCGACAAGTCTTGGCTTCCGTCGGAACCGCCTGTGGATGGCGGGTTAATCGGGACATGCGGTGTTAGCATAACGGACAAACCTCCGGGACGTCCGTCAGGGCGTCCGATTTCTTGCTGTTTTATCGCGTGGATTTCCCCATGTTCAAGCGTTTACGCGAAGGCATTGCCCGAACCCGGGATGGCCTGCTGAATAAACTGGGTCGCCTGCTTGGCCGCCACGAGCCTGTCGATGCTTCTTCACTTGAGGCCCTGGAGACAGCCCTCCTGGTGGCCGACGTAGGAGTGCCAGCGACGTCGAAAATCATTGAAGCCGTGCGCCAGAAAGCCGGCCGTGGCGATTCGCCACTCATCGATCTGCTCCGCGCAGAGATGGCGGGGGCGTTGGCGCCGGTTGAGCAGCCTTTGCACATTCCGGCGGAATTGGGTTCCCCGTTCGTGATTCTAGTGGTGGGCGTCAACGGCGTGGGCAAGACAACCACGATTGCCAAGCTTGGGCGGCGCCTGCAGGCCGAGGGCCATAAGGTGATGTTCGCGGCCGGCGACACATTCCGGGCGGCAGCGGTCGAACAACTCAAAACCTGGGGTGAACGGCTGGGCATTCCCGTCATCGCGCAAGGACCCGGGGCCGATCCGGCGTCGGTCATTTTTGATGCTTATTCGGCGGCGGCCGCGCGGGGCTGCGATGTATTGCTAGCGGACACCGCCGGTCGGCTCCACACGCAGGGCGGCCTGATGAACGAACTGGCCAAGATTCGCCGTGTGCTGGGTAAACAGAATCCCGCCGCCCCCCATGAGACCCTGCTGGTGCTCGATGCCACCATGGGCCAGAACGCCTTACAGCAGGCGCGAACCTTTCACGAGACGGCGCCGCTAGATGCATTGATTCTTACCAAGCTCGACGGTACCGCCAAAGGCGGCATTGTCTTCGCCATCGCCGACGCCCTCAAACTGCCGCTGCGTTATATCGGGATCGGTGAGCAGGCCGACGATCTGCAGCCTTTTTCAGCGACTGCTTTCGTCGACGCCCTGCTGGGTCTGGGCGAAGCCGAGTAGCGCCCCAGCTTTTGACCCGCCTCAAGGAACCGGCAAACTGTTTAGCACTCTAACCGGGCGAGTGCTAAGCTTGATGCCATGAAGGAGGCACCTATGATCCACGCAATTGATCTGCCTACGCCCGTTGGTTCGCTTGAGGCTTACATCGACGCCATCGGGCGTGTGCCCTTACTCAGCGAAGACGAGGAACGGTCCCTTGCCCGGCGCTTCAGGGACGAAGAGGACTTGGGCGCTGCCCGCCAACTGGTTCTGTCACATCTGCGTTTTGTGGTGAAAGTAGCCCGTGGGTATCTGGGCTACGGTCTGCCCCATGGCGACCTGATTCAAGAGGGCAATATCGGCCTGATGAAGGCTGTGAAACGCTTTGACCCCAACGTCGGGGTGCGTCTGGTGTCTTTTGCCGTGCATTGGATCCGGGCGGAAATCCACGAATACATCCTCAAGAACTGGCGCATCGTCAAAGTCGCCACCACCAAAGCGCAGCGCAAACTCTTCTTCAACCTGCGCAGCGCCAAGCAGCGCACGGGTTGGTTGAATCACGGCGAGGCAGACGCTATCGCCAGCGAACTGGGCGTGGATGTGAAAACCGTCCTGCTGATGGAAGAGCGCATGAGTGCGCACGATCAGGCATTTGATATCGGGGTGGATGACGCCGACGATGACACCCACGCGCCGGTGAACTATCTGGCCGATTTGCGCTTCGAGCCTTCGCGGCAGCTTGAAAAGCTGGAAGGCGCGCAGGATGGTACCGAGCGCCTGAGCCGGGCTCTAAGTCATCTGGATGAACGCAGCCGAGATATCGTCGCAAGCCGCTGGTTACAGGAACCGAAGCAGACGCTGCATGATCTGGCGAAAAAATACGCCGTGTCTGCCGAGCGTGTGCGGCAGATCGAGGCTCAGGCGTTCAGCAACTTACGCAAGGCGCTAGGGGGCGATTTGCAAAACCTGTTGCCGTCACCCTGAGCGGCCCGACCGGTTCTTGAAATTAACGCGGGCCCTAGCTGACGGTCAGGGTGGCAAACGCCGCTCTGGCCAATGGCCAATAGTGGTCGACGAACAAGACCACGAATAACAGCGTGAGATAAACAATCGAGTACTTGAACGTCGCGTACGCCAGCGCGTCGCTGTCGTCGAACTGCATTTTCACTGCGTAATACAAGAACACTGCGTTCAAAGCCATGGCGCCGACCAGATAGATCAGCCCCGACATGTAGGTCGCAAACGGCAGCAAGGTCACGCCTATCAGCAGAATCGTATACAGCAGCACATGGAGTCTGGTGAATGCCGGGCCGTGCGTGTTGGGCAGCATCGGAATTTCGGCGTTCGCATAGTCTTCGCGCCGATAGACGGCTAACGCCCAGAAATGCGGCGGCGTCCACGCGAAAATGATCAGGAACAGCAACAGCGAGTGTGGGTCTAGCGTGCCCGTCACGGCTGTCCAGCCCAGTACCGGCGGCGCTGCACCTGCCGCGCCGCCAATCACGATGTTCTGCGGCGTCGCGTGTTTCAAGTACATCGTGTAGATGACGGCATAGCCGATCAGCGACAAGAAGGTCAGCACCGCGGTCAGCGTATTGATGAACGCCACCAGGAGGTACATCGAAACTGCCCCCAAAATCAGCGCGAAAATCAGCGCCTGGCGGGTGTTCAGTTCACCCTGGGGCAAAGGACGGTTTCTGGTCCGGGCCATAAGCGCATCAATCCGATGCTCGGCCACATGATTGATCGCCGCCGCAGACGCGGCGGCCAGACCGATGCCCAGCGTTGCGATAGTCAGCACGCGGAGCGGCACCAGACCAGGGGTTGCGAGCAACATACCGATTAGCGCGGTGAAAACGATCAGCGCGACGACCCGCGGTTTGCAAAGCGCCAAGTAATCGCGCCAGGAAGCCAGACCTGCGGAGGTCGCGGAGAGGTTGGTCATATCGTCATCAGCCTTGCGCCCGTGGCGCTCGGGTCGCGAAATAAAGAAGGGTTACCAGACCGCCCAGAAGAAGCGCCGCAACGCCGTTATGCATCACGGCAACCGGTAGCGGCAGACCCTGCAGCACATTGGTGACGCCCAATGCGATCTGGAGCGCGAGCAGGGCGAGTATACACGAGCCCACGCGGCGCCCTGAGCGATGGCCGCTAGCCCAGGCGCGCAGCGCGGTCACGGTCACAACGATTGCCACGACGACGGCCCACAGGCGGTGCGTGTAGTGAATCGCCGTCCTCGCCGGCGTATCGAGCACGCCGAACTCGTAGTTCACACCCAGACCGCGCCACAGGGTAAAAGCCTCAGCAAAGCTCATCCGCGGCCAGAAACTACCCTGACAGGTCGGGAAATCGGTGCACGCAAGCGCCGCATAGTTCGTGCTGGTCCAACCGCCCAAAAAAATCTGCACGGCCACTACCGCGAGCGCGAGCAGGCTTAAGGGCTTCAATGTCTCGTTAAGGGGGTTGGCATTGGGGGCTGATGCCGCGCAGAGGTTCCAACTCAAGAGGGCGAACGTGGCCATGCCGCCCAGTAGATGGGCGGTGACGACCAGTGGCTTCAGCAACAGCGTGACTGTCCACATTCCAAGCGCACCTTGCAGACAGACCAGGGGCACGAGCAGCGTGGGGGCGAACAGCGGCTGACCCGGCACCGAGCGGCGGCGCCATGCGAGGGCTGCCAGCGCAAGGATCAAGAGGCCGAGCACAGAGGCCAGATAGCGATGGATCATTTCGAGCCAGGCTTTGCCTTGCTCTAAAGGCCGGGCGGCCAGATGGGCCGGGTTCGTCACCGCCTCGGGCGACTGCGGCACGAGCAAATGTCCGTAACAGCCGGGCCAGTCAGGGCAGCCAAGGCCAGCATCGCTCAAGCGCACATAGGCGCCCTTTGTGATGACGCCGAAGGCAAGGAGAACGACTAGCCAGGATAGCGCGCGATAGGACTTGGACACGTTGATCACCGAATGGCCGAAGCACGGAGTAGTCTTTGCAGGTCGTCCTTGATGTCCGCGGGCGGGGCGTCAGGCGCGAAGCGCATCATGATCATCCCTCGCCAGTCCAGAAAGACGACCTGCGGTAGGCGCGTTGCCGGTTCACTTTGCTGAAGGCGGCCTCCGATCCCCTCGACGCTTGCTTTGTCGACCAGTATTCGCGGAAGTTCGGAAGGCAGGTCCGGCGTCTCTTCGCCCAGCAGCCCAAACACCGATACGCGGGTGCCTTCCTTTCCGACCAAGGTGCGGATCGTGGCGAGCTCTTTTAGAAGGCTTTGGCATTGGTTGTCGCAGCCTGCATCGCTGATGAACAAAATGGCCCAATCTGCCGGGGCCATCTCCCGGAGCTCTTTGGTCGCGGGTGACGCCGGTAAATCCTCGAGCCTCAACGGCGGGGTAATAAACGTCCCGTGGTTTAGCCGATGGCGCTGGGAAACATCGAAGTACCCACCGGCAAATAATCCTGCCACGACGATTGGAAGCACAAATACTGCGGCAATCAGGATAAGCGTCAGGCGATTACGGGTACGGCCGGCTGTGTTTTCAGAGCTAGTCATGGGGTCTCGGCGGGGTTGGGTGTTGGTCGGCGAAAGCCGTAATAGGCCATGAGTATCAGCAGGACGCCTGCCATCGCAAACCATTGAGCCGCATAGGCTTGATGCTTGCCGGCATCCGGGCTTGGTAAGAGCCATCGGCGATCGTAACCGTCAGCCTGATCTGCATCCAGCAACAGTTGGTAGGGCTCTAGCGGAAGCTTTAAAGCGACAGAAAGCGCGGGGAAATCGAGGTGCTGGATGCGGCTGATGTTGCCAGGCCCTGTTTCCAGAGAAAACGCGGCGAGACTTATGCCGGTGCTGGGCGCAGGCGCAATGCGAACCTTGACGTTCTCAAGGTGCTGCATCGGCAAGATTTCGGGCCAGCGATCGCGGCGGGCTGGCGCACCCAGCCAACCCCGGTTAAGCAGCACGGTCCGCGTATCGTCGAGGCGGATCGGGGTAAGCACCTCATAACCTGGCACGCCGTCGCGTACGCGATTGTCCAGCAGGAGTGCGGGCGCTAACGCCGAACCGCTGATCCGCGCTGGCCGCCACAATTCGTGCGCGACTTGCTCTGAGGACGAATCGCTCAGGGAGAGGGGGGCAGCCGTTGCGCGAGCAGCGAAGCGCTCATGGAGCTGTTTCTTCTGGTCGGCCCGGTCCAACTGCCAAAACCCGAGCCTCATCATCAGCAAGGCAAAGAGAAGTCCCCCAATAAGGGCCAAGATTCGCCGGGCAGAAACGCCGGTGGGCATTCAATGGCCCTTCCGGATAAGCGGTTGGAGGCTTACAGTGCTCGCGCGTATTTTCGCGGGAAAAGCCAACGGCCCAATGGAAGACCATCCGCTTATTCGTCTCTTTGTCATCGCCATGCTCATCACGATCGTGGTGTCCTTGGGCTCTGCATTCGTCAGTTTGTTCCGAAACAAGGGCCAAGGAACTGGAACCGTCCGGGCGCTTACGATCCGCGTGGGCCTTTCGATCACCCTTTTTATCGTGCTGATGGTTTTGGCGGCGTTGGGCATCATCAAGCCCCACTAGCGTCGCAGGATGCCTAAGCCCGGGAGGGCGGGAAAGAAAAAGGGCGCATAAAGCGCCCTTTTTCATGTAGGCCGATGTGGCGGCTAGATCCAGTAGACGAAGATAAAGAGCCCAATCCAGACCACGTCAACGAAGTGCCAGTACCACGCAACGGCCTCGAAGGCGAAGTGGTGCTCAGGCTTGAAATGGCCCTTCATGGAGCGGAACAAGATGACCGCGAGCATGATGGTGCCCATCGTGACGTGGAACCCGTGGAAACCGGTAAGCAGGAAGAAGGTCGCACCGTAGATGCCGGAGTTCAGTGTGAGCCCCAGATCGGTGTAGGCGTGGTGGTATTCCTCGGCCTGCAGGTATACGAAGAAGGCACCGAGTGCGACGGTAAGCGCCAATCCTAGAATCAGGTGTCCACGCTTGTTGGCTTTCAAGCCCCAGTGGGCCCAAGTCACGGTGGCGCCCGAGGTCAGCAGGATAGCCGTGTTCACCGCCGGCACACCCCACGCCGGGACAACGTCTTTGGCTATTTGGAAACCGTAGTCCTGTGGGAGCTTCAACAACGGCCAGTCAGCCAGGAACTGTGGCCAAAGGAACTGATGCGTGGCAGCTTTTGCACCAGCGCCAGAAAGCCACTCGACCGAGAGTACTCGGGAGTAGAACAGCGCGCCGAAGAACGCCGCAAAAAACATCACCTCGGAGAAGATGAACCACATCATGCCCATGCGGAAGCTAACGTCTTCCCAGTTGCCATAGCGGCCGCCTTCGCTCTCGCGAATGACGTCGCCAAACCAGCCAAAAAGCACGATTACCAGGCCCAAAAATCCCGCGCCTAGCGTCATGGGGCCTGAAGCATGGTGGTTCAGCAACAGCGCTCCGCCATAGAACATGACGAAGATGGAGATGGTTGCCAGAATCGGCCACCGACTGGGTTCGGGGACGTAGTAGTGCGCGTGCGCGTTAGCCATTTCAGTTCTCTCAGTTCAACTTATTTTCTTGGTTTTCCTACAGCGCCCGACACTTAGGTGTTCGGTGCGCCCCCTGCTATGTTCGATTCCTGCTGGGCGGTCTGTGGCGCCTCGAAAAAGGTGTACGACAGCGTCACGCGGTCGACGTCCTTGGGAAGCTTGGGGTCGATAATGAATCGCACCGGCACGGTTTTGGTTTCACCAGCAGCCAGCGGCTGCTGGGTGAAACAAAAACACTCAGTTTTGCTGAAGTAGCGAGCGGCCGTTTGCGGCGCGACGCTGGGAATCGCCTGACCGATCATGTTCATGGTGGCGCGATTGGTCATTTCAAAGGACACCAGGGTCACGACGCCCGGGTTGACTACCACTTTGGTCTGAAGCGGACGAAAGTCCCAAGGCAGGCCGGCGTTTACGCCGGTCACAAACTCCACCGTGATTTCGCGGCTCTTGTCGGGCAGCAGTTTGTCGGCCTGAGCTTGGGTCAGCTGGCCTGTTTTTCCGTTAAGTCCGGTGACTTCGCAGAACACGTTATAGAGCGGAACCAGCGCGTAGCCGAATGAGAACATCAGCGCTGTCACGCCCAATAACTGCACTACGAGGCGCCGGTTTGCCGATTGGGTTACGGTGCGTTGCATATTGAGCTACAGCTTGGTCATGAAAAACGTGACGTAAGACGCGAGTGCCACCGCGGCGAGCAAGAGCGCCGTTTTCACGGCGCGCTTGCGTTGTAGGTCGGGGGACGGACTCACGTCGATTTGCGTTGCTTACGACTAGCGCATACCGCCTTCGATGGTCGAGGCATCGGGCGGTTCCGAGAAGGTGTGGTAAGGGGCCGGCGACGGCACCGTCCATTCCAGACCGTGCGCGCCTTCCCAGACCTGCGCGGTCGCCTTCTCACCACCGCGGGCACACTTGACGATGCCCCACACGAACAGCAACTGAGAGGCGCCGAAAACGAAGCCGCCGATACTCGAGACCATGTTCCAGTCGGCAAACTGGACAGCATAGTCAGGAATGCGGCGCGGCATGCCGGCGAGACCCAGGAAGTGCTGCGGGAAGAAAAGCACGTTGACGGAAATGGTGGACAGCCAGAAGTGCAGCTTGCCCAGCTTTTCGTCGTACATGTGCCCCGTCCACTTCGGCAACCAGAAGTAGGTGCCAGCGATTAGCGCGTAGACCGCGCCGGTGACGAGCACGTAGTGGAAGTGGGCAACCACGAAATAAGTGTCGTGGTACTGGAAGTCTACCGGCGTGACGCCAAGCATCAGTCCCGAGAAGCCACCAATGGTGAACAGGACCACGAACGCGATTGCGAACAGCATCGGGGTTTCGAACGTCATCGAGCCCTGCCACATGGTGGCCACCCAGTTGAACACCTTCACGCCGGTGGGTACGGCGATGAGCACCGTCGCGTACATGAAGAACAACTCGCCGGCCAGCGGCATACCGACCGTGAACATGTGGTGGGCCCACACGATGAACGACAGGAACGCGATAGACGCGGCGGCGTACACCATCGAGCTGTAGCCGAAAAGCGGCTTACGGGCGAAGGTGGGGATAATCGCAGACGCGATACCGAACGCGGGCAGGATCAGGATGTAAACCTCGGGGTGGCCGAAGAACCAGAAAATGTGCTGAAACATGACCGGGTCACCGCCGCCGGCGGCGTTGAAGAACGACGTACCGAAGAACTTGTCGGTCAAGAGCATCGTCACCGCGCCGGCAAGCACCGGAATGGAGGCGATCAGCAGAAACGCCGTGATGATCCAGGTCCACACGAACAGCGGGAGCTTCATCAGGGTCATGCCTGGGGCGCGCATGTTGAACACGGTGGCGATGATGTTGATCGCACCGGCGATTGAGGAAGCGCCCATGAAGTGCACGGCGAAAATCAGAAAGGGAAAGGCTTCGCCGGTTTGCAGCACCAGCGGCGGATACATCGTCCAACCGCCGGCCGGCGCGCCACCCGGCATAAACAGCGTGCCGAGCAACAGGGTGAAGGCGAACGGCAGGATCCAGAAGCTCCAGTTGTTCAGCCGAGGCAGCGCCATGTCCGGGGCGCCGATCATCAGGGGCACCAACCAGTTCGCGAAGCCGGTCCAGGCTGGCATTACCGCGCCGAAAATCATGACCAGCGCATGCATGGTGGTCATGGAATTAAAGAACTGCGGGTTCACAAACTGAAGCCCTGGCTGGAACAGTTCCAGGCGGATAATCATGGCCATCGACCCGCCGATGAAGAACATGATTAAGGAGAACACGAGGTACATCGTGCCGATGTCCTTGTGGTTCGTCGTGGTCAGCCACCGGGTAATGCCGGTCGCGTGATGCGCTTCGTGGTGCGTATCGTGGTGGGTTGCAGCCTGGCTCATGCGCTAATCCTCAAACTGGTTTAGTCAGTAATGTCGTCTGGTCAGAAGGGCCTAGTTCGCTTGCGCGACGGCGGCGGCTGCAGGTTGTGCAAGCCCTGCCGTTTTTGCGGCCTGTTCTGCCTTCGTCTTTTCCACCCACACCTTGTACTCAGCCTCCGGCAGCGCGCGAACCACTACGGGCATAAACCCATGGTCCTTGCCGCACAACTCGGTGCACTGCCCGCGATAGACGCCCGGCTCTTTGATAAGCGCCCAGGACTCATTGATGTAGCCCGGGATCGCGTCTCGCTTCCAACCCAGCGCAGGAACCCACCATGCGTGGATAACGTCCGAGGCGGTAGTCAGGAAACGGATTTTCCGGCCAACGGGTAATACGAGTTCGTTGTCGACTTCGAGCAGATAGTTCTCAACCGACTTCGGGTCGATGCCGGAGTTCAGTTGGCGGGCCACATCGCTGGTGCGTGCCAGGCCGCTGTACATGTGAATGCCTTCGCCGATGTAGTCATAGCGCCAGCGCCATTGATAGCCGGTGACTTTGATGGTCATGTCAGATTTGCTGACGTCTTCCATCATCACCAGCGCCTTGGTGGCGGGAATTGCCATAACGACCAGAATAACCGCCGGTACCGCCGTCCACAGGAACTCGACCAGCGTGTTTTCGTGCCAATGCGCGGCAACCGCGCCTTTGGATTTCCGGAATTTGAGAATGGAGTAGAAGATGGCGCCGAACACGCCAATGCCGGTGACCACGCAGACCCAGAGGATCATCATGTGGAGGTCGTAGACGGTCTCGCTGTAGGGCGTCACACCTCGGGTGAGATTGAGTTGGTCCCAGCCCGCCTCGGCGATTAGCGGCGTGAGGGCAAGTGCCGAGGCAAAAAGGCGGGCACTGCGGCGGATTCCTGAGGTGGTCATTCTGTAGTTCCTCATCGTCTCTTAAATGAATGCTGTCGGGGGCCGTCTGGCCGCTATCCGTCATTCGAGGTTTGGCGTTATTTCGGATTTATCCCGAACCTGCCGCCGCATTCTAACGACTTTTCTTAAGTGCGTTAATCAGGGCGTTCGCCAGAAATTGACGCTCGCCGTCCGTCAGGAAACTGCCAAGCTCCATGAATCGGCCGTGCGAACCGACCCGCAGGCTCGAGGGCTGCCAGCCGCGGCCGTCGGACAACTCGACGCGGGCCCAGGCGGGGTCTAGCTCAAGCCGTTCGGTGGCTGCCTTTCGGCCTCGCTCCAGAATCAGGGACCGAGAAGAAAGCGCTATGATTTCAACTCTTTGGCCCGTCAGCTGCACGTAGTAGAAGGCGGCCCAAAGCAACCCGACCTCAATACCCGCGAAAGGTAATACCAGCGGGACGCCGAAGAAAAGAAACAGCGTGCCGCCGGCCAGTGGCACGGTCGAGATGATGTAGAGCCAGCGCTTGGCCTCCGCCCAGGTCAGCGACCGCGTCGGGCGCACAACCCAGATCTGGCGGTCGTTTTCTGGATCCGGGCGGGTTTCGATCATTCAGATCACCTGTCAGGCCGGGGGGCGCGGGCGGGCCAGTATGTTTGCTACGCGCGCGATGGGCTCGGGTATCGCTTGTTGCTGGTCGGCTTGCCAGGGAACGAGACCGAAGCATGGTGCTTCGATGTGTTCAGCTAGCGCCTCGACGGTTCCCTCTGAGTAGGGATATGCCGGATCTACGATGTTGGCGACCCATCCGATCAACGTTATGCCATCGGCTTTTAGGGCGCGGACGGTCAACAGCGTGTGGTTCAGGGCCCCCAGCCGGATGCCCGCCACCAGCAGCACGGGTAACTGGAGGCGCGCCACCAGGTCGCTTTGCATGCCGTCCGGACCAAATGGCAGATCCCAGCCGCCAACGCCCTCGACCAGAAGGGTGTCGGTGTGAGATCTGGCCTCCTCGAACGCGGCCGCAATACGCGCAAACGAGATGGTTCGGCGCTCAATGCTGGCAGCGAGATGGGGCGCTGTGGGCGCCCTGAACAGATAGGGGTTCAGTAGCGCTGGACGGAGCGCCACGTTGGCGCTGGCCGCCAGACGGACGACGTCTTCGTTGAGCTCATCATCACCGTGGCGCTCAACGCCGGCGGCGACCGGCTTCTGCGCGGCGGCGCGAAGCCCCTTCCCGCCAAGGGCACGAAGGATAGCGCAGGTCGTCCAGGTCTTTCCTGCGCCGGTATCGGTGCCCGTGATGTAACAGTCCATAGCTAGCGTCTGGTGAGTCGGTGCAGCGGGAAAACGCTTGAGCCATCTTGTGCCCGCGCATTTGGCGCCACCCAGCCGTGGCCAAACACCAGTTCGTAGTGCGCTGGCAGGAGGCCGTCACGGCGGAATGCCTCATAGGCGTCAATTACCGCGGCGAGGCGTGCGCGACCGGAAAGATGGCGCGGTCGTTCGTCGTGAAGGTTAACCGCGCCGATGCCCTTTAGGTCCCGCATGAGGTCGATTACGTTGGCATACGTGGCGGTAAGGTCTTCGCGCTCCAGGACCGGACTCGAAAATCCCGCTCGAATAAGCGCGTCTCCTACTTCGTGCATATCGACAAAGCGATTCACGTGCGGCATCTCATCAACCACCGCGTAGGCGGCTCGCAGCTCTTTCAGGGTATCCGGGCCAAGGGTGGAGAACAGCAGCAGTCCGCCCGGCTTGAGGACACGCCGGCATTCGCGAAAGGCGGGTTCAAGGTCGTCACACCACTGAAAAGCCAGGCTTGAAAGCACTAAATCGACCGAGGCGTCTGACAGCGGTAGGGCGCGCGCATCCGCGGCGGCGTAACGTTGGCGCGACCGCCAGCGGCGATGACGGCTCGCCTCGCGCAGCATGCCCGGGGCAACGTCGAGCAATAGCACCGTAGCCTTGCGGTAACGGCGCTCGAGGTCGCGCGCGCAGTAGCCGGTACCCGCGCCAAGATCGACGACGAGTTGCGGTTCGAGCTTCATCATCGCCAGCCGGTCGAGCAGGCGGTCCGCTACTTCGCGTTGAATAACAGCGTGGTCGTCATAGGTTGGTGCGGCGGCGTCGAAGGAACGACGGATCAGGGCGGGGTCAATGCCGGTCATTGCTTAAGCCCCGCTGGCTGACATGGGCAGCACGCGCTTCAAGGTCGATACGAGGGCGTCGATTTGTGCCTCGCTGTGCGCGGCTGACAGGCAGATCCGCAGTCGGGCGGTGCCTTCCGGCACGGTGGGCGGCCGGATCGCGCGAACGTAAAACCCTGCCGCCCTGAGGAGGCCCGCCGCGTTAAGCGCGGTGTCGTCTGCGCCCAGCATGATCGGTTGTATCGGCGACTTCAGCCCCGAGGGCGTCAGGCCCACCGCGAGCATCATCTCCGTGAAATATCGGATTCGCGCATCCAAGATCTGCATGAGTTGGGGCTCCTGCTGAATGATACGCAGCGAGGTCAGCGTAGCTGAGGCCAGCATGGGCGGTAGCGCGGTGTCGTAGATGAAGGGCCGAGCGTGCTGCAAAAGGGTTTCGATAAGGTCTTCCCGGCCGACCACGGCGGCGCCCGTCGTGCCCAGCGCCTTGCCGAAAGTGACCATCACCAGCGGTGCGTCTTCCTGACTGAGGCCTTGTTCGACAACGGCGCCACGACCTTTCCCGGCAACGCCGAACCCGTGGGCATCGTCACAGATCAGCAGGGCGTCGTGCCGGTGCGCGATAGTGGCCAAGGCTTTTAGCGGCGCGCTGTCGCCATCCATGCTGAAGACGGTGTCGGTGACCAGCAATCGTGTTTCAGCGCGGGCATTGCGCAGTCTTGATTCAAGGTCCGCTGCATCAGCGTGTCGGTAACGCACTGAATGCGCACCGCTGAGCCTAACGCCGTCTATCAGTGAGGCATGGTTTAGCCGGTCCTGATAAATCTCGCTGTGACGGTCGGCAAACGTGCTGAGGGTGCCCAGATTGGCGAGATAGCCGGAAGAGAACAGCAGCGCGCGGTCACGGCCCATATAGGCAGCCAGCGCCGTGGCGAGTTCGTGATGCGGTTCGGCCCAGCCCGAGAGGAGTCCCGCGGCGCCAGCCCCCAAGCCGTATTGCGCCGCGGATTCAGCCGCCGCAACAGCGAGGCGGGGGTCGCTTGCGAGACCCAGATAGTCATTGCTGCAGAAGTTGACTAAGGGCGTTCCAGCGATGCTGATTAGCGGGCCTTGGGTCCCGTCGCGACGCTCAAGCGCCCGGCGGCGGCTGGCCGTAACCGGAACCCGGGCTTTCGCAGATACGGTCATGCACCAGCGCTCGCAGCGGCGCTAGCCGCTGGCTGCCATGGTGTCGATGCCTAGTCTGGCGAACAGGTCGAGATCTTCATTTTGGCCAGGGTTAGGTGTGGTCAGCAGCTGTTCCCCGTAGAACACGGAATTGGCGCCTGCGAAATAGGCGAGCGCCTGACCGGCTTCGCCAAGCTCGCGGCGTCCCGCTGATAGGCGCACGTAAGACGCGGGCATCATGATGCGTGCCGCAGCTATCGTGCGGACCACGTCAAAGCAGTCGACAGGTTTTTCGTTGGCCAACGGTGTGCCTTCCACACGCACCAGCTGGTTAATTGGGACGCTTTCCGGCGGAACCGGCAGATTGGCGAGTTGGCACAGCAGGCCGGCACGGTCGGCCACATCTTCGCCCAGCCCGACAATACCGCCGCAGCACACGTTGATGCCGGCGTCCCGAACTGCGGAGAGGGTGTCAAGACGGTCTTGGTAGGTCCGCGTGGTGATGACGTCGCCGTAATGCTCGGGCGAGGTATCGAGATTGTGGTTGTAGTAGTCGAGACCCGCTGATTTAAGCGTTTCGGCCTGCGTAGGTTTGAGCATGCCCAAGGTGACGCAGGTTTCCATTCCAAGTCCTTTTATGGCCGTTACGAGTTCGGCGACCTGAGCGACTTCCTTGTCTTTGGGCGCTCGCCAGGCGGCGCCCATACAAAACCGACTAGCGCCTGCTGCTTTGGCCTTGAGCGCTGCCGCTGTGACTTGTTCCACCGACATCAGCGGTGACGCCTCAACACCGGTGTCATACCGGGCGCTCTGCGGGCAGTAGGCGCAATCCTCCGGGCATCCACCGCTTTTAATGTTCAAAAGGGTGCTGAGCTGGATCTGATTGGGATTGAAATGCTCACGGTGCACGGCATGGGCACGAAACAGCAGGTCGTTAAACGGCATAGTCAGCAGCTTGCTGGCCTCCTCAAGGGTCCAACGAAGTTCGTTAGCGGGCACTAGCGGCATGGGGTCAGCAAGGGTGTTCTGGGCGTTCAACATGGTGTGTTTCCGGTTGGGTTAGCGCGCCGGGCTGAAAAGGATTTCTGCTCTATGCGGTTGCCGGGCGTTTCGCTATCAAGCCTATGGCATGGCTTGAATCCTTACAACTGGTCGTCTTTTGGCCAGTTCCGAGTGCCCTCACTAGAGCGATGCCTGTTGTGTCTGGCGCCGGTGTTGGGACCGCCCCTCTGCGCGGCCTGCGGACTTGATTTACCTTGGCGCATAACACCCTTATCCGGGCGTTCCTTGCGAGAAGTCAGCGCGTTCGCTGCTTTTCGCTACGAATTTCCTATTTCAGGGCTAATCTGGGCGCTTAAATTTGGCCATAACGTGGGTGTCGGAGCCTTACTGGGAAGGCTGATGGCGCAGGCGGCGTTCGTTGAATCCCTCTCGGGTTTCACAGTTTGCGCGGTTCCGCTCAGCCTGAAGCGAAAGATTTATCGGGGCTATAACCAAAGCGCGGTGTTGGCGGAAGGTTTAGCGGCGGCGCTTGGACTGCCGGTCAACTTAAGTTACCTGCGACGGGTCCGTGACACGCCGCCACAGCGCGGATTGGGCCGCCGGGCGCGACGTCGAAACGTTCGTTCAGCTTTTGTCGCCGCGCCGAACGTGAGCGGCCAACGCGTGTTGGTCGTAGACGACGTTTTCACCACGGGCGCAACCCTGCTCGCGGCCAGGCAGGCGCTACTGGCGGCCGGCGCGCAGGAGGTTGCTTTCTACGCCTGCGCTGCGGTGTATTAAGTGCTTAGGTGTCGAGGTTAGTGACGCTCAGGGCGTGACGTTCGATGAATTCGCGTCGCGGTTCCACGTCATCCCCCATCAAAGTCGTGAATATTTCGTTGGCACCATCGCCGTCCTCAACGCGCACTTTCAGGAGGTTGCGCGTTTCGGCGTTCATGGTGGTTTCCCAAAGTTGCTCCGGGTTCATTTCGCCCAAGCCCTTGTAGCGCTGCGTCGTAAGACCCCGCTTGATGTCATCAAGCAGGCTTTCCATTGCCAGACGCAGCGTCTCGACCGCTATCTGACGTGTTTCTTTCACGATACGCAGGTGGTCTGAAGGCGCATCCAGTAGGGCACTGAGCTGAATGAGCTGGCGATACTCCGGGGACAAGAAAAAGTCACGGTCAAAGCTGGCTTTGGATTCCACGCCGCGAACCTTCAGGGTCAAGCGCAAAGTCCAGTGGATGGGGTCTCGATAGTCGATGGTGGCGGAGTGGCTAGACGCATCCTTTATCGCCATGAGGGCGCGGGACAGTTCCTGAGACCAGTGGTCAAGGTAATCGCGCTCGGCAATATCTGGCACCGCAAAGGCGGCCATTTTTCGGACGACTTCTAACAGAACGGGATCGTAACGTCGAGCAAGCCTGTCAGAAAGTTTATTTAAAATCAGATAGTTAGACCCTATCTGGATCATCTCCGCCGCCGGTATGCGCTCCCCTTCCCGCTCAATAACGGCCTCTTGCAAAGCCAGCTCAACCAGATACTGGTCAAACTCCATCTGATCCTTGATATAGCGCTCCTGCTTGCCGCGCTTCAATTTGTAGAGCGGGGGCTGCGCGATAAAGATGTGGCCTTGCTTGATGAGGTCGGGCATGTGCCGGAAGAAAAACGTTAGCAGCAGCGTGCGGATGTGAGAGCCGTCGACGTCGGCGTCGGTCATGATAATGATGCGGTGATAGCGCAACTTGCCGTGGTCATATTCGGTTTCGCCAATGCCGCAGCCCAACGCCTTGATCAGGGTCGCAACTTCAGCAGAAGAAAGAATTTTGCCGATTTGCGCTCGCTCAACGTTCAGAATCTTCCCCTTGAGCGGGAGGATAGCCTGGTATTTCCGGTCTCTGCCCTGCTTCGCGGAACCGCCCGCGGAATCGCCTTCGACGATGAAAAGTTCAGATTTAGCCGGATCACGCTCCTGACAGTCAGCAAGTTTTCCGGGTAGACCAGCAATTTCCAGCGGGTTCTTGCGCGTGAACTCGCGAGCTTTGCGACTGGCGTCGCGCGCTCTGGCGGCATCACATATTTTCCGGCCTATCTCCCTGGCCTCTGCGGGATGCTCGAGTAGATAGCTATTGATCTGGTCTGCAACGATGGTCTCGACAATATTTTTTACTTCGCTGGAAACCAGTTTTTCTTTCGTCTGGGAAGAAAACTTGGGATCGGGAACCTTGACAGAAACCACGGCGGTTAAGCCTTCACGGATATCCTCGCCCTCAATTTTCAGCTTTTCCGGCAGCTTGGCCTTCGCCGGAATGCCTTCTTTCTCCAGATAAGCGTTAACCGATCTCGTAAGTCCAGCGCGGAAGCCAGATAAGTGGGTTCCACCGTCACGCTGCGGAATGTTGTTGGTGAAGCAGTAAACGTGCTCCTGATATTCCGCATTCCACTGCAAAGCCACTTCGACCTGAATGCCGTCACGTTGCGCGACCATGTGAATGACCGCCTCATGCAAGGGTTTTCGGGTGCCTTGAAGATGCTGAACAAAGGTTCGAAGTCCGCCTTCAAACTGGAAGGTTTCCTGCTGGCCGGTGCGGTCATCCGATAGGTTGATAACCAGGCCGCCATTAAGAAACGACAGTTCTTTTAAGCGGTGACGCAGGATGGCGTAACTGAAGACGATATTTTTGAAGGTGTCTTCACTGGGCTGAAACGTTACCGTCGTGCCGGTGAGCGGAGATTCTTCAATTCTCGCAATGGGTTGGACGGCGTCACCGTGGCGGTATTCCTGGTGCCACATGTACCCGTCACGGTAAATCGTGAGTTCAAGGCGCTCGGAAAGTGCGTTTACGACGGAAACGCCGACGCCATGAAGGCCGCCAGAGACTTTGTAGGAATTGTCATCAAATTTCCCGCCGGCATGCAGCGTTGTCATGATCACTTCGGCAGCCGAGACCCCTTCCTCTTTGTGTAAATCGACAGGAATTCCTCGCCCGTTATCCGAGACAGATACGACCTTATCTGAGAGCAGTCGGACGTTAATTTCCGAGCAGTGTCCGGCCAAGGCTTCATCGACGCAGTTGTCGACGACCTCAAACACCATGTGGTGAAGCCCGGTTCCGTCGTCCGTATCACCGATATACATACCGGGACGTTTGCGGACGGCTTCAAGCCCCTTCAGAACTTTGATGTTTGAAGAGTCATAGGTGCTGCTCATAAGGCGAAAGTCCCCGAATTACTCATTGAGCTAAAAAAGTCCCGTGTTCCACGTGGAACCGTTGGGCATTATCGAGATACTTGCCCTTAGCCAGCACCTCGTAGTCTATCGCGGTCACAAAAGTCTGGCGCCGCCCGTTTACAAGCGTCTCAAGCACGACGCGCTGCGCTTGTTGGTCCAACTCGGCACTCAGATCGTCGACTAGCAGCACAGGCTCAACCTGTGAGGTGTCTTCCAGGTAAGCGAGTTGAGCTGCGACGAGAAGACACGCAATCCGCTTGGCCTGCCCCCGAGACACCCGTTGCCTCGCGCCGGCCCCATCAACAGTCACGCGAAGTTCAGCGCGTTGTGGACCAACTAAGGTCATATTCCACTGTTTTTCACGCTCGGCGCCTTCGGACAGCGCTTCCCTAAGGCTAACTCCGGCGCGCCAGCCAGATCGGTAATCAAGGCGCAGTGTACCCGCTCCGGCCCCGGCCCATGGTTCCATCGACGACAGATAACTATTTAAGGCCGCTACGCCCGTTTGCCGTCGTCGGTCTACAGCTAAGCCCAGACTACAAAACTCCTCGTCCCAGAATTCAAGCGCTGACCCCGAACTTCCCTGGCGAATGGCCTCATTGCGATGCTGCATCGACCGATGGAACTTCTTGAACAAATCCAGGTAGTCAGGTTCCACGTGAAACAAAGTGCGGTCGATCAGAGACCGCCTATACGCGGGCGAATTGGAAACCAACTGGTAGAGTTGGGCATCGAGAGAAATAACCGGCAAATAAGCCATCAGGCTTGAGGCAGAACGGACGCTAGCCCCATTCGCGCGACACACGGTGCCGAGGCGTGATTTCTCGACCCCTAACCGAACAGCCACGCCATCGTAATCGACTTCACCGTTAACGACTGTCTCCGTCGCGCCCCTAGTTACGAAGTCTGCCGGGGTTCCACCTGAAAAAGGCTTTCCTGTCGCAAGGAGGTGGATCGCATCGAGAAGACTCGTCTTACCGCTCCCGTTCTGGCCCTCAATCACATTGACCTGGGACGAAAACTTCAGCTCGACTGAGCTCAAGTTACGGAAGTTTTGTATGCGCAACTCGCGCAAAAACGCCATCTTGAAGTGCTAGCTAGCGCTGTCAGACGTCCTAAAGACGCATCGGCATAATCACGTAGCGTGCACGCTGGTCCTCTGGCGAGAAAATTACCGCGCTACTATTGGGGTCAGAGAGTTCAATGCACACTTCTTTCGATTCCAACACTGTCAGCACGTCAAGCAGATACGAGACGTTAAAGCCGATTTCGAGATCTGGCCCCGTGTAATTCACCTCGAGATCCTCTTCCGCCTCCTCCTGCTCTGGATTGTGAGTCATAGCCTTGAGCAGATTCGTGGCCAATACGAGGCGCACGCCGCGGAACTTCTCATTCGACAAGATCGAGGTGCGACTGAAAGCCGAGCGCAAGGCGTCGCGGTCCGCAATGACGGACTTTTCGCCTTTAACCGGTATAACTCTCTGATAATCCGGGAATTTTCCGTCAATCAACTTAGCCGTTAATGACTGCCCCGCCGCTTCCAACCGCAAATGATTCTCTCCGAGAACGAGGGAGACCTCGCCGTCTTGATGGGCCAGCATTCTCTGGATTTCCTGCACCGCCTTGCGAGGAACAATGATCTGCGTCGTCGCGCCCAGCTCTTGATCTAATTCCCGGTCGCATAACGCCAACCGATGACCGTCAGTAGCTACCGCACGTACGGTTTGACCGCGTAACTCAAGCAACAGGCCATTGAGGTAGTACCGGACATCCTGATGCGCCATCGCGAACTGGGTACTGCGGACAAGTTCCGACAATTCGCTTGCTCGAATCTTGATCTCGACTTGATTCTGGAAGCTACCAACCGCCGGAAAATCGTCCGCCGGCAATACGCCCAGGCTGAAACGGCTGCGGCCGGACTGAACTTTCGCTTTCCCGCTACTCACATCGATTTGAAGCGAGGCGTCACTTGGCAAACTCCGGCAGATATCAAGTAACTTTTTTGCAGGCAACGTGGTACTGCCTTCGCGGATCACCTCAGCGCCACATCCCAGAGATACTTCGACTTCCATATCGGTCGCGGTCAGGTTCAAAGCGCCCTGATGCGCGTTGAGCAGAACGTTGCCCAGAATCTGCATCGACTGGCGGCGATCAACCACGTTTGCCACGGCCTGAAGTGCAGGCAAAAGTGTTTCTCTTGTTACTGATATCTTCATTTAAATATCAACCTAATTGTGTTTATTAGCGTCGGTCAAGATTGGCTCAAACCGAAAATATTTCTCAAAAATCAGAACCTTGCTTGAATAAGAACTGGCGTTTAAGCCTGTGGATAAATGACCTGACCGCCCGTGGCCTCGCTGCAATAGTTACAGGACTGCAGACAGGAACCAAGTTATCCACAGCTTTGCCCTTAACTCGTCAAGATCCGCTCTATGTTGATGTAGTCCTCTTGAAGACGCTCCTCCGAGCGCCTCAATTCAGCGATTTTCTTGCACGCATGAATGACCGTCGTGTGGTCTCTACCACCAAAAGCATCGCCAATTTCCGGGAGGCTGTGATTGGTCAACTCCTTGGCAATCGCCATCGCAAGCTGCCGCGGCCTCGCTACCGACCTGTTGCGCCGTTTGGACAGCAAGTCCGACACCCGCATCTTGTAGTACTCGGCAACGGTCTTCTGGATGTTCTCAATGCTGACTTGCTTATCCTGGAGCGCTAAAAGGTCTTTCAGCGCCTCTTTGGCAAACTCAAGTGAAATATCCCGTTGCCCGGCAAAATTCGATTTGGCGACAACGCGGTGCAGGGCGCCTTCAAGCTCCCGGATATTGGATTTGAATCGCTTGGCAATGAAGAAAGCTACTTCGTGCGGAAGCGTGATCGGCGTGGCCTCTGCCTTGCTGAGCAAAATAGCGACTCTGGTTTCTAGTTCTGCCGGCTCTATGGCAACCGTCAGCCCCCAGCCAAACCTCGATTTGAGACGCTCTTCGATGCCGGTAACTTCGCGGGGATAGCGGTCGCAGGTCAGCACGATTTGGCGCTGACCTTCTAGCAGAGAGTTAAACGTGTGAAACAACTCTTCCTGAGACCGCTCTTTGCCCGCGAAGAACTGAATATCATCGATAAGCAGGGCATCAACCGACCGATAGTGCCGCTTAAATTCATTAATGGAGTTGTGCTGCAAGGCACGCACCATATCGCCAACAAAGCGTTCCGAGTGCAGGTACGCCACGCGAGCATTTGGATTGTGGGACAGCAGATGGTTTCCAACGGCGTGCATCAAATGCGTTTTACCTAGGCCAACACCACCGCAAATAAACAGTGGGTTATAGGATTTACCAGGATTTTCTGCGACTTGGATCGAAGCTGCGCGCGCGAGTTGATTGGACTTGCCTTCGACAAAATTTGAAAAGGTGAAGTCTTTCCTAACCGATGAACTAGCGCGGCGATGGCTGGCGGCCTTCGGCCGCTCACTTGGGCTTTCGCTGTCGTTACTGACTTCAACCGGCTGGACCGCTACGACAGGTGCCTCTGTGGTCTCGGCACCTACCACGATGCTGAGGTTAGCCGGGTCGATGCCTTGCTCCTCGACCATTTCGACAATTCGCCGCCAGTACTTGTCGCGCACCCAATCCAGTACAAATTTGTTTGGTGCCCGCAGTTGGAGACCACCCGCCGTCTCCTCGCCACCGAGCGGGCGTACCCAGGTGTTGAACTGCTGAGGCGTAAGCTCCTCTTCCAACCTGGCCCTGCATCGCTGCCAAAGGAGACTCATAAGCGTACGGACCAAGCCTTCGTGAAACGGGCGGTCGAGTGTATACCCGTGCCCCAGGCTTCGCCACGCGCGACAAAAGTGCTGTCCAGGCTCCTGTTTTCATTGACACTAATCTTCTGCCGAACGTATTCTGCCGGGCCCTGACGGCGGGCGTCCGACCGCGCCGCGCACTAACAACAGTTCGCCAGCCCCAAGACCAGAGAAAAAGTCATGAAACGTACTTATCAGCCAAGCCGCCTCAAGCGTGCCCGTACCCACGGCTTCCGGGCCCGCATGAAAACCCGCGGTGGCCGCGCGGTGATCAGAGCCCGTCGCGCCAAGGGCCGTCTGCGACTGACGCAAGTCTGACCGCCCGTTCGCGAAGCTTCCGGCCGACTGACCGCCTCAAGCAGGCGGCAGACTTCGATGCCGTGTTCAGTCGAGGCACTCGCGCATCTGACCGATACTTCACATTCATAGCCCTCCCTAACCACCTCGAAACGGCCCGGTTGGGGGTTGCTGTGAGCAAAAAAGCGCTACGTCTGGCCGCAGAACGAAACCGGGTTCGCCGACTCATACGGGAGACCTATCGCCTCTCCGTTGCACGGGACTTTCCGCTCGATTTGGTGGTCATGGTTAAAAACACCGCGCGGGACGTCCCTTCGCCAGTGCTCACGGCGGCGCTGAACCAACGCTGGCTGACCATCCCCGGATTTCATCATCGGCTCACACGCGAATTGAACGAGGCCTCCCCTTGACGACCGAAAACATCCGACTTGTTCTGGTCATTCTGCTTAGCTTCATCGGCTTGCTGCTGTGGGAGGCATGGCAAAAAGACTACGGCCACGCCCCACAAGCGCCCGTGCTCGCGACTTCCCAGGCCCCTGCGGAGCAGGCGCCCACTACACCGCCGATACCGGCCGCGAAGCAAACGCCGGATATTGCTGCCGTCCCCAAGGCACCTGCCAGCGCTATCAGCACCGCACCGGCTTCCTTGACCGTGGAAACCGACCTGTTTTCTGCGGAAATCAACCTCGCCGGTGGGGTGATTGAAAAGCTGTCACTGAAGAAGTACCGAACATCTGGCGATCAGGACGCCGCAGCCTTCCGCTTGCTTGATAACGGCGTTGAGCGGGAGTTCATCGCCCAAAGTGGACTCAAGAGTGAAGACCGAAGCGCCGACCACTATGCGCGATTTGAGGCCAGCGCCAATGCGTTCCAGATGGCTGACGGCCAGGACACCCTTGAAGTACCGCTGCGGTGGCAGGCTGGTGATGGACTCGAAGTCACACGCACGCTCGTCTTTCGGCGCGGCAGCTACGAAATAACGCAAAAATTTGACGTCAAAAACGGTTCAAGCAAGGCGTGGACCTTCAATCACTATCAGCAGTTGCAGCGCCAAAGCGCGCCGGTGGGTCACCAGCTGGTGCCCACCTTCACCGGTCTAGCGGTCTCCACGCCAGAAAAGCGCTACGAGAAACACGAGTTTGAAGACCTCACCGAACAACCCATTGCCAAGGATGTAACGGGCGGCTGGCTCGCCCTCATCGAGCACTACTTCCTCGGCGCCATAATCCCTGACAGCACTATCGCCCAGCACTTCTATTCGTTCTCGCTAGGCCACAACCGTTACATCGTGGGTTTTTATGGCCCATCGACCAAGGTTGACCCCGGTGGCGCCGCGAGCACGGCATCCCGGTTTTATCTGGGACCTAAACTTCAGGAGACCTTGCCGAAAATCGCGCCCGGACTTGAGCTTACTGTTGACTACGGCGTGCTCTGGTTTATCGCCGAACTGCTCTTTTCTGTGCTCACCTTCCTGCACGGCATGTTGGGCAATTGGGGTTGGGCCATCATCGTCCTCACGCTGCTGATCAAGCTGGTGTTTTACCCGCTGTCTGCCGCGGGCTATCGCTCGATGGCCAAGATGCGCGCCGTGCAACCGCGCCTGTTGCAACTCCGCGAGCGCTATCCGGACGACAAGGCGCGTCTCAATCAGGCAATGATGGAGATGTACAAGCAGGAAAAGATCAATCCGCTCGGCGGCTGCTTCCCGATTCTTATCCAAATCCCGGTTTTCATATCGCTATACTGGATGATTCTGGAAAGCGTCGAAATTCGGCAAGCGCCGTTCATGCTCTGGATCCATGACCTGTCGGTTAAAGATCCCTACTACGTCCTGCCCGCCCTGATGCTCGTCAGCATGTGGATTCAGACCAAGATGAATCCCACCCCGCCCGATCCCATTCAGGCCAAGGTGATGCAGATCATGCCGCTGATTTTTGGCGTGTTCTTCGCCTTTTTCCCGGCCGGGCTCGTGCTGTACTGGTTTGTGAACAACGTGTTGTCTATATCCCAGCAGTGGTGGATTACCCGTCAGATCGAGGGCGCCACACAAACTGCCCGTTAGGCGTGGTTAGTTCCGGCGATACCATCGCGGCTATCGCCACCGCGCCCGGGCGTGGCGCGGTGGGCATTCTCAGAATCTCCGGCCCTGCTACCGCCAACATAGCCACCAGTATTCTGGGCTCTTTGCCCAGCCCGCGAGTCGCCACATTGCGCCCGTTTAGCGACCTCAATCATCGCCTGCTCGATCACGGCATTGCCTTGTTCTTCGCGGGCCCAGCGTCTTACACCGGCGAGGATTTGCTGGAACTCCAGGCGCACGGTGGCCCAGCCGTCATGCGCGGTCTGCTGGCCGCAGCCTACGACGCGGGTGCCCGGCCCGCGCGGCCGGGTGAATTCACCCAGCGGGCATTTTTGAACGGCAAAATCGACCTTCTTCAGGCCGAGTCGGTCGCCACGCTCATTGAAACCGCCAGCGCCCAAGCGGCGAGTGCGGCGGCCCGCGCCTGTGCGGGCGACTTCTCAACAGCCGTCACAAGCATTAACGATGCGCTCAAGACGCTGTGGGCGATGCTGGAAGCCAGCATCGATTTCGCAGAAGAGACCAGTGTTCAAACCGGGCCAATCGAGCAGGCGTTTGGCAGCCTGCGTCATCAACTGTCTGACTTATTGCGGGATGCCCGTGCCGGCGCCCGTTTGAATCAGGGGCTTGATGTGGCGATCGTCGGACGCCCGAATAGCGGAAAATCAACGCTCCTGAATCGACTCTGCCGCGACGACCGCGCCATCGTGACTGACATCCCAGGAACCACGCGGGATGTGCTCAGTGTCGACGTTGACCTCTCCGGCCTCGCCTTGCGGATTCACGATACGGCCGGCCTGCGTGAAACCGCCGACCCCATCGAGCAAGAGGGGCTCCGTCGCGCGCGCGCCTTGCTGAAACGCTGCGACATCTTGCTCTACGTCGTCGCGCTGGACGATGTGGACCAAACCGAACCGGCTGAGGTCGCCGCAGCAAGGGAACTTGGCCTCCCCGTGCTCACAGTGGCAAACAAACGGGACCTGCTGGCAACGCAGCCAGCTGAAACGCCTCCAAAAGATAAAGTGTTCGTCTCGGCCTTGACCGGAGAAGGCTTGGCGACGCTGGAGCAGGCGCTGCTTGATCTCACCGGCGGTCACGAAATTCTTGATGCCCCGTTTGTGGCGAGGGCACGTCACATCGAAGCGCTGGAACGCGCCTCCGCGCAACTCACGCAGGCCCAGCTTGAAAACGCCGACGGTGCGCTCGAACTCGCTTGCGAAGGACTGCGTCTTGCCAGTCGGGCGCTGGAGGAAATGACCGGCGCCTACACCACCGAGGACCTGCTCGGTGACATTTTTTCGCGCTTCTGCATTGGCAAATAACGCAAACCCCGCGCCCCGCGTTTTGCTGGTGACGCTCAGCAATATCGGCGACCTCGTCCTCACGACGCCCGCGCTGATCGCGCTGCACGCGGCTTGGCCAACGGCACTCGTCGACGTGGTGGCCGACCAGCGTTCGAGTTCGCTGCTCGCGCATTGCCCATACCTTGGCGACGTCTTTTTGCGCGATAAAACCGCCGGCTTGCGCGGTTTGATAGCGCTGGTGCGCGCGCTCCGCCGCCGTCGCTATCTCGCCGTGGTTGATTTGCGCACCGATTTTCTGCCTTTTCTGCTGCGTACAGAACGCCGCAGCATGCGCTTCTTGGTTCGCCAGCACCTGCAAGATCTGCATTCGGTTGAGCAACATCTCGCCGTGGTCAATCACCTGTTGCAAGCGCCCGGCACACCACCAGCGCCAAGGGTGTGGTGGCCGGAGACCACGGCGACTTGGGCGATGACGCAAAAGGCGCTGCTGCCAGGGCGGGTGCTCGCGCTGGCGCCAGGCGCTAACTGGGCCGGCAAATGCTGGCCACTAACGGCGTTTATCGCCCTTGCGGGTCAGGTGGCGCCCCACTTTGAGAGCTTGCTGTTGCTGGGCAGCGCGGCCGAACGCGACGCGGCCGAGGCCATCGCCGCCGCCTCGCCGCTGCCCAGTCTGAATCTGGCCGGCACGACGAGCTTGCTTGAGGTGGCCGCTATCCTCGCGCACTGCGAAGCCTTTGTCGGCAACGACTCTGGCGTTGGCCATCTAGCGGCCGCCGCCGGCATTCCGACGCTGACGGTTTTCGGCCCCGGACAACCCGCACGCTATCGTCCCTGGGGGCCCTTGGCGGCAATCCTCTGCGCACCCGGCGGCGAACTGGCCGCACTGCCGGCGTCGCTGGTAGCCTCGGCCCTGTTTCGGCATTTGGCTGCGTGCAAAACAACCGATCAGGTCGGAGCCTAAGCATGTCTGCAGACCCACAATCCGCACTCCACTCGCTGCCCTGCTTTGTGATTAGCCTGCCCCGCGACGAAGAGCGGCGTGCGCATATGCAGGCGCAACTTTCGACGCTCGCGCTAAGCGCGGAATTTATCCCGGCGGTAGACGGCCGCACGCTGGGCGCTGCAGAGCTTGCGGCCTACGACCAACAGCGTGCCCTGCAGGTCTATGGCGTGGAAATGATGCCGACGGAAATCGGCTGTTTTCTAAGCCATTACCGACTCTATGAACGCATGCTGCGCGAGGACATCAACGTTGCCTTGATCATGGAAGACGACCTCGAGGTCAGACCCGAATTTCCCGCAATTCTGGCCGACCTGCTGGCCGACCCCGTGCCGCCCTGGCTGGTGGTCCGGTTTGAATCGCAGCGGGGCCGCGTGCGCGAACCAAGGACCCGCAAGGACCGTGGCACCACGGTGCGGCAACTGTCGGCCGGTGAACTGGTGAAACTCAACATCCACGTACTGGGCTTGGGCGCCTATCTGATTCGGCGCGAAGGCGCGCAGCGCATGGTCGCCTACGGGCGACAAATCTTCATGCCGATCGATCAGGCCATGGACCGATTCTGGGAAAGCGGTATCGAGCCCTATGTGGTCCGCCCAATGCAGGTCCGGCAACGACCCGATCTCGTTTCGCGCATCGGGACCCGCGCTTATGAACGACGGGCCGGTGTGCCGCTGTGGGTTAAATTCCGGCGGCGTTTGCAGCGAATGAGCGACAGTTTCAACAAGCGCTGGTACTGGCTACGTCACTGAGCGGCGAGGATCTGCGCCAGTTTCTGCGCGGCATCGCCTTCGCCGTATACGCTGGCGCGTACCGCAAGGCGCGCATACGCCGCCTGGTCGTCCAGCAAGCGTGCGACGCACTCGACGATCGCCGCGCCTTCCACGCCGGCGAGTACCGCGGTGCCGGCATCAACACCTTCCTGACGCTCGGTTACTTTGCGCATCACCACCGTCGGGCGACCTAACTCAACGGCCTCTTCCTGCACTCCGCCCGAGTCCGTCATCACCAGATAGCAGCGGGCCAGCAGATGCGCGAAGGCCGGATAGTCGAGCGGCGCGGTGAGATGCACGTTCGACAAGGCGCCGAGGATCTCATGCGCAGGGCCCATCACCTGCGGATTGGGATGCACCGGGAAAACGAAGTGCGTGGTATCGAAGCGGCGCGCCAGCGAGGCGACCGCCTGCATGATTTCGCTGATATCAGCGCCAAAACTCTCGCGCCGATGGCAGGTCACGAGCACCAGCCGCCCGTTCATCAAAGACGCCGCATGCGTCGCCAGTGCTTCCGGCCAGACTGGGGCCACATGCTTCAACACCCAATGCAGCGAGTCGATCGCGGTATTGCCGGTGAGATGGATTTGGCCTTCGGCTACGCCCTCCGCCAGCAGATTGCTGACGGCGCGCGGCGTCGGCGCAAAATGCAAATCAGCGATATCGGCAATCAGCCGCCGATAAACTTCTTCGGGAAACGGGCCGTACTTGTCGCCCGTGCGTAGCCCAGCCTCGACGTGCGCCACCGGGGTCTGTCGCAAGTAGGCCGCCAAGGCGCCCACAAACGCGGTCGCGGTATCGCCCTGCACGATGACCCATGCGGGCATCACGCTCGCCATCACGCCAGCCAGACCGGGCAACATCGCACCGATCAAATCAAACTGCGACTGGCCTGCCTGCATCAGCTTGAGGTCAAAGTCGGGAACGATTTGCAGCGCCGCCAGCGTGTCGGCCAGCAGTTCCCGGTGTTGCCCGGTGACGGCCACAAAGACGCTGAATTCCGGCCGCTCGCGCAGCGCGCGAAACACCGGCGCCAGCTTGATGGCCTCGGGCCGGGTGCCCATCACAATCAGTACAGGTTTTGTCATCGCGCGGAGTCTAAAGGCTATCGGAGGTGCTGTGCGACGACGGCTTCGAAGATGGCGGCGGTCTGGCGCGCAATGCCTTGCCAGGTGAATTGCTGTAACACCGCTGCGCGCGACGCCTCACCCATGCGCGCACGGCGCGCCGGGTCTGCGGTCAGCGCGTTGACGGCCTCGGCCAGCGCCTGCGGATCAGACGGCGGCACCAGCAGCCCGTTGACACCGGAGGTGACCAGCGCAGGAATGCCGCCCACCGCGCTGCCAATCAGCGGAAGCCCGCAGGCCATGGCTTCGAGTCCGGCGATACTGGTCGCTTCCATCAAGGAGGGCAGCAGCGCGACATCGGCGGCCTGATAAATCGCGGGCATCGCGGTGTTAGGCGCTTCGCCCGCCAGCACGGCGCGCGCGCGGGTGCCATCCCGCGCCAGAATTTCCGTGATGGCGGCGCGCTCCACGCCCTCGCCCACGAACACAAAGCGTACTTCAGGCCTGGTATGGGCCAAGGCCTGCGCCGCCACCACCACGCCGTTCTTGGCCACCAGTCGACGGGCAATCACCGCGACCAACTCGCCGTCACTTGCACCCCAGCCCGCGCGGATGGCGGGTGCATGGCCGGGCGCAAACCGCGTCGCGTCCACACCGTTCGGCAGATAGCTCACCGGCCCTTGATAGCCCGCGCGCTGGCTGGCCTCCGCCAGCTCCTCGCTGGGCGCCAGAATGTGCGCGCAGCCGGCGAGCAGCTTGCCCAGCCGCTGCAGCCGCGCACCGCCGCCGGCCAGCGTTTTAAGAAATCCCGAGGTGTGATTGGTGAACACGACCGGCAGGCCGGTGCTGAGCGCCGCCCGCAGCGGCCGTAGCCCGTGCACATGAATCAAATCGGCTGGCGAGCGCTGCAGTTGTTGCCGGCACCAGCGCCCCAGCAGGAGATCATGAAACGGCTGCGCCCGCAGCCAGGGCGAATAGCGCAAGGTGTGGTCCTCATTAAGCGCCGCACCCGTCCAGGGCGGCGCCACCACCGTGACGGCGAGGCCCGCCGTGCGCAGGGCTCGCGCCAGCTCATACACATGCGTCGCCACGCCGCCGACGCGCGGCGGGTATTCGCTGGTCAGACACAGCACCCGCAGCGCGCTCATGCGTCCAGGCACCGGCCGCTGGCGCCGGCAGTCGCGCTGTAGGCGACGCCCACGAAGCATAACCAGCCCACCCAGTGTCCTCGCGAGAAGGGATAACCCACCAGCCACACGCCCATCGCGGCCGCGAGCACGGCCAGCCCGGCGGCCCGGCCGGGTGCGGCGTGTCGCAAAGTCCTGCACAACAAATAGCCCAGCGCCGCGTAAAACAGCAGCACACCGGGCAAGCCTTGTTCGAGCTGTACCTGCAACAACACGTTGTGCGGATACGACGGCATGTCAGCGGGATGCTGGGTCAAGGGCATGATGTACGGCGTAAACGGCGCGGTGTCGCTATTCAGAAAGCCGTAGCCCAGCAGCGGCCGTTCGGCGATGAGCTGCCCGGTCAACGCCCAGATGTCGAGCCGGTGGCGCCAGGAATAATCGCCCAGCTGCGCGGTAATCCAGCTGATGTTGCCCAGAAACGGGCTGATCGCATGTATCACCCCGCAACCGAGCGCAATGGCCCACGCCGTAAGTCGCGGCGCGACCCAGGCCAGCGCGTAGACGGCTGCCGCCACCGCGCAGGCCAGGCGCGGCGCCGTGCCCACACCCGCGAATGCGCACCAGCCGACGAGCAACAGGCTAAAGCCGCCCAGGGCCAGCCAACGGCGCGGCAGCCCGTTGCTGGCGGCAAGACCCACCCATACCAGAATGGCCAGCGCGGCCGTCGGCACGTTGAGCTTGATCCCCGCGACGGGGTGGTCGGCGCCGGGCAAAAAGCTGCGCAGCAGAAAATCAAACTTGATTTGCACCGCGAGTAGCAAGGCGGCAAGCGCTAGCCCCATGAGGAAAGCCTGCCGGAGGCGGCGATGCTGGCCGCCTTCCCGGGCCAGCAGGTGCGCCATCAGGCTGAGCGGAAGCACCTCGAGCAGAAACAGCGCGGCGTCGCCGGCCGCGGCCGCGCTATCAACGGCCCAGAACCAGCCGAGCAAACCCCACAGGCCGACCAACAGCGCGAGCTGGCTGACCACGGCCCGGCTCAGCCCGTCGTATAGCGCCTGACGATTGAGCCACAGCCAGCACAGCGCCACGACCGGACCGATCAGGCCGGTCGGCGTTGGCGCCAGCACAAACAGCACCGGCATCGCGCACAAAAAGGCGGCGACGCCGGTCGTCCGGAGCGGGACGTCAACGGTCTCGGGCAAGGCGGGCACGGCGGATTGGGCTGTGGTGAAGCGCGAGGGAAGGAGCGGCCAGTGTAAAAGATAAAGCCCCTGGCCTCACCATCGCGCATGCATCTTGGGCCGGTTTTGATTAGGCTTCGCCGCGGTTCCCGTCTGGCTCACCGTTTTACCCATGATAAATCTCGCCTCGTCCGCCTCAGGGCCCACCCGCTGGTCAGTGCCCACCGTACTGCTCGCGCTGGTGACGGTGCTGTTGTCCTTCGGCGGGGTGCTGGTGCAGGAAGTGCACGGCACGGCGGTGTTCTACGCCGCCATGGCGCGCGAGATGGTTGAGACCGGCGACCTGCTCTCGCCCTTCCGCGGCGAGACCGGCTATTTGCTGAAACCACCGCTGGCGTTCTGGTGGGGCGCCGCCAATAGCCTCGTGCTCGGCTACAGCAATCTCGCCATGACCCTGCCGTCGCGCCTCGGTGGGCTGGCCTGCGTGTGGATGACCGCACTGCTCGCGCGTCACATCCACGGCAAGGCCTCGGCCGCCTGGTTTGCCGCGCTGCTGTTCATGGCGAACGGCATCTACATTCAGTTCACCACCGCCTTCCGCCTTGACTCGCTGATGACCTTTGGCGCCCTGCTGGTGCTCTGGGGCTACTTCAATCTCCCGCGCGGCCGGGGCGCCGCTGCGCTCTGGGGCGGTATCGCGCTGTCGCTGATGACCAAAGGCCCCATGGTGCTGGTGATGTTGCTGGTGTTGCTGCCCCACGCCATGGTCTCTCGCCACTGGCTTGGTGCGCGGCCGGCCTTGCTGCGCTGGGCACCATTAATGCTGGTGCCGGTCGCCTGGTACGGCTTCATCCTGATGTTTCATGGGGAAGAGCTCTCGCGCCAGCTCACGCAGGATTTCTGGCGGGGCGACACCAGCAAGCTCAGCCGCTTCGACTCCGTCTGGCTCGAATACGTCACCAAGCCGCAGCAGCGGCTGGGTCCCTGGCTGATCCTGATCTTCCTCGCCCTGATTCATGAAAGCCGTGTGCTGTTCGGCGCGACTCACGCGCGGCGCCGCCGCGCTGATGCCGCGCTGTTGCTCGCGCTGGCGGGCATGAACTTCGTCATCGCCGTGCTCAAGCCTGACCCGGACGTGCGCTACCTCTACTCAGTGCTGCCGCTGCTGGCGGTGATGGTCGGCGGCATGGTCAGTGGCTGGGTGGGCGGTGAAGTGCCGCGCTGGGCAGCCGTGCTATGCGCGGCGGTGCTGTGCGCGCTGGCGCCAGCGGTGGTCTGGTACAACGCCGAGCGCATGGACGAGCGCCGCGGACTGTTGGCCATGGAGGCCTTGGCCGCGCGCGGCGAACTGCAGGCCAGCAACAGCGTCCTGATGGTGGAGAACATCCCTAACCCCAAGGCGCCACGCCGCAACGACCCGGTGCCGGATGCGGTGTATTTCTACTTCGGCTTGAAGCTGGAGCGGATTCTGCGGCTGCCCGCCGAGGGCGATTTGCCGCCCGCCGTGCGCTTCCTGCTGGTGCCGCGGGTTCCGCGGCTGCTGGAGGAAGCGAAAGGCCTCAACTGGACGACCCGCGCGCAGTCCGAAAAATTCCGCCTGCTGGAACGGCCCGCCGCGCCCTGAGCAAATCGTCGCGTTGCTTTAGCGCGAGGCGGCGATGAGTTCAGCGATGCGCGGCAAACGCTCGCTGCCCCAGAACAATTCGCCGTTCACGCGCCAGCTGGGTACGCCAAACACACCAGAGGCTTCGGCCTCGCGCTGGATCGCGGCGTAGCGGGCCCGGCCCGCCTCGTCACACCAGGCCGCAAAATGCGCGGCCGGTGCGCCAGCTTGCTCAAGCTGCTCGGCGATGGCGCGGGCATCTTCCAGATCCAGCGCGCGCCGCCAGAAGCTGGCGAAGACCGCGTCGTGATACGCCCGCCACACACCGTGTTCCACCGCAAACAGGAAGGCGAGGTGGGCCAGGCTGCTGTCAAATATCTTGCGCGGCCCGCGCAGGACAAGGCCGCGCCGGGTCGCCTCCCGCCGGCAATCCATGTAGGCGTAGCGCACGCGCCGCCACTGATGGGCGTTGCGGTCTTCGCGCAAGGTCTGCCCGCGGGCATCGACTTCCGCGCTGCCCAGATAGCTCGGGATGTCGAGCGTGTAGGGCAGACGTTCGATGTCGATGCCGAACTCGCGCTCCAGATTGTCCGTCGCGTTTTGCGCGAGGTAGGCATAGGGACTTTTGTAATCAAAAAAGTGCTGTACCAGGCGCGTGGACATCGCGATTTATCCTGTGGCTTAAGCCGCTATGAGGCCGGCGCCGGCGAGTTTTGCCAAGACCATCGCGGGGCTGATGCGCGCGAGGCAGTCGGCGGTTCGCTGCCCCGCCAGATCCGGCAGCAGGCGGACGCCTGCCAGCACGTTGTCCACCTGACCGAGCGCATGGTTGCGCGTCCAGTCCGAAGGCCCGAATAGCGCAAACACCGGCACGCCGGCGGCCGCGCAGGCGTGCATCGGGCCAGAGTCATTCGTCACCGCGAAGCGCGCCTGCGCAGCCAGCGCCGCCAACTGCGCGATGCGGAAGCGTCCGGTGCTGTCGATGCCGGTGCGCGCCGCCAATTGCCGATTGCGCGCCACATCGTCACTGCCGCCCAGCCAGACGGTGGTCAGCCCTTGGGCGGCCAAGGCCAGCGCCAGTTCGCCAAAGCCCGGCCAGCATTTGTCTTGTCGACTCGCGCTGGCGCCGGCGTGCATCACCACGAACCGGCCGGCCTGCAAGCCGGCCTCTTCGATGAAGGCCCTAACCTCGGCCAGTGCCGTGCCTGAGCAGGGCAGCACCGGCCGCGGCGCGGCTGCCGGGAGGCCGGCCGCCGCCAGCACCGCATTCAGCCGGGTAAACACATGGCTTTGCTCGTCCCACGGCGCCGCCGGATGCACGTTGTAGGGATAGTGCAGATGGCTGCCAATCCGGCGCGGAATGCCCGACAGCGTGCACAGCAGACGGGAGCGGTCGTTGCCCTGCAGGTCGAATACCTCACTAAAACCCTGGCTCCGGATGAAGCCCAGCGTGGCCGTCATCGCGCGCCAGCCGCGGCGCGGCCAGGCCACCACCCGCAGGTCGGCCCAATCGGTAAACAGGCCCGCGAAGGGTGGCGTGGTCAGCAGCGTCACGCTGCCGGCGGGCCGCGCTTTCATGATGGCGTCCACCAGCGCGGTGGCGATGATCACATCGCCCAGCGCACCCTGTTTGATGATGAGCGTGCTCACGCCCACTGCGGCCGGCCGCGGCTGGCACAGAGCGCCGTATAGACGGCGAGGGTCGCGGCCTGCAGGCGTTCGGTCGTAAAGGGGTGGACCTCGGGTACGGCCGGCCGCTGGGCGAGAAACGCAGCACAGCGCTCGGCCGCAGCGCCGATGTCGCCCGGCGCCACCAGGCCGGCCGGAAAGACCTCACGCAGGATTTCACCCGTCCCGCCGTGGTCGTAGCCGATTACCGGCACGCCCAGGCTCAGCGCCTCGATGGTCGTGCGGCCAAAGGCTTCGGGCGCGCCGGTCAGCGAAAACGCGCAGGCGGATACCGCCAGCACTTCGCGCAGGTCGCTGCGCTGGCCCAGAAACGACAGCCGCTCGCTGATGCCCAGCGCCGCCGCGCGCGCCCGCAGTTCGTCCTCGAAGGCCCGTTTGCGCGGATGCGCGCCGCCGGCCAGCAGGCCATGCACCGGCAGGCCGGCGGCCAGCAGGCGGGCGAGGAGTTCCAGAAAGTCTTCCTGACCCTTCCAGCGGGTCAGGCGCCCCGGCAACACCAGCGGCAGGCGGCCCGCGAGCGAGGGATGCCCGGCCTGCCAGTTCGCCAGCCAGTCTGCGTCGGGCGTAAATCCTGACGGATAGCGCGCCCGGTCGACGCCGCGCGGAATGAGATGAACCGCCGAGGCCGCGACGGCACCCGGATAGGCGCGAAAAATGTATTCGCGGATGAACTGCGAAATGGCGATCACCGCCTCGCCGCTGACCATGATCCGGCTGTAGCGGTTGATGGTGTATGGGCCATGTACCGTGGTGACCCAGCGCGGCTGCTGCTGCGCCGGCAGGCCGCGCCGCGCGAACCAGCCGAGCCAGGCCGGCAGGCGTGAGCGCGCATGAACCAAATCCACCCGCTCGCGGCGAAAGACGTCGCGAAGCGCGCCCACCAGCCGCAACGACGACAGGCGTTTGCGCCCAATGGGCAGCGTGATGTGGGTCGCACCCAGCGCTTCCAGCCGCGGGACCAGACGGCCGCCGGCGGAAATCACGATCGCGCGGTGCCCGGCCAACACCAGCGCCTCGGCAATCTCCAGCGTGCCCTGTTCCACGCCGCCGACTTCCAGTTCCGGTAGCAACTGCGCGACGGTCAGGCGCATCGGCGCTTCAGCCTGCTACCGCGGGCGGCAGCCGCGCGTCCAGCACGGCCGCGCAGCGTGCGGCCTCGGCCAGGGCTTGCGGTGCCGGCAGGCGGCCGCTGGCCAGCCACTGTTTAAGCGAACTTACCCGGCCCTGGGCAACAAGATCCCCGGCGATGGCCGTGATCCGGTCCGCGCGCCGCGCCGGTACCGCCAGCACGCCCACCGGGCAGCCGGCGGTGAGGGCCTCGAACAGCATCGAGACGCTGTCCGCCGTCACCCACACGGCCGCCGCCTGGTGCAGGGTGTCGCGCAGCCACGCCGGACCGCTCGTTTCATGACTGACAAAGCGCACGCCCTGACCGCAGAAATCGCGCAGGCGCGCAGCGGTCGCGGCCGGCGTGCGCCGCGAATCCGCAATCACCACGTTCCGCTCGCGCTGACCAAAGACCACCGAGGCGATTTGTTGCAGCAAGTCATCGTCCCGCCAGTCGTGGTGTCGCGACGGGCCGCCAACGAGGATCGCGGTAGGCCCGTTGCGCGGTTGGAGGCTGGCGTCGAGGTCGTTCAGCACGCCCTCGGTCGGCGTAACGCGCGCGCTCGCCGCCGGCGAGTCGTGCCGCGGCACAAAGCAGAGGTCAAAGTGGGGCCAGGGCAGCGGGGGTTTCATCAGATAGACGCTGAACGCGCCGGTCGCCCGCGCGCTCGCCAGCACCGGCCAGGCGCAGCCGCTGCCCGCACCCAGCACCAGTTGCGGCGTGGGCAGGGTAAGACCGGCCGGCACGCGACCACGGCACCAGTCCCACCACGCGCGCGGCGTGGTGGCGGTGTGAACATCAAAAACGGAGAGCGAACGCAGCCGCGCCAGCGCGCCCAGCAGCCCGGCAGTCTGGCGCTCGTGGCCGGCCTTGCCGTCACGAAAGCGCCAGACCACGGTGCCCGAGTTCACCCGCGCACGTGCGTCAGACGTAGCTCAGCCAGCCTTCAGGGCAGGCCCGACGGCCTTCGACCGTGTCGAGGTAGGCCGCCTGCAGGCGCTTGGTGATCGGGCCCGGCTTGCCGGTGCCGATCGCGCGATTGTCGAGCTCACGAATGGGCGTGACTTCGGCGGCGGTGCCGGTAAAGAAGGCTTCGTCGGCGATGTAGATTTCATCGCGCGTGAAGCGCTTCTCTACCACCTTGATGCCTTCTTCACGCGCCAGCTGCATCACGGTGTCGCGGGTGATGCCTTCCAGCGCACACACGGCGTCCGGGGTGTAGAGCACGCCCTTGCGCACGATGAAGATATTCTCGCCGCTGCCTTCCGCCACCATGCCGTCCTTGTCGAGCAGCAGGGCTTCGTCGTAGCCGTCGCGGGCCGCATCCTGCAGCGCCATGATGGAGTTCAGATAGTTGCCGGTGGCCTTGGCCTTCGACAGCACGCTGTTCACGTGATTGCGTGTGAAGGACGAGGTCTTGATGCGAATGCCCTTCTCCAGCGCATCGCCGCCCAGATAGGCGCCCCAGAACCACGCCGCCACAATCACATGCACCGACAGATTGCCGGCGTGCAGCCCCATGCCTTCCGAGCCGTAGAAGGCCAGCGGGCGCAGGTAGGCGGTTTCCAGCTTGTTTTCGCGCACGCAGTCCAGACAGGCCTGAACGACCGCCGCGCGGTCGAGGGTCATTTTCATGCCCAGAATATGAGTGGTGTCGTAGAGCCGGTTGATGTGCTCGGTCAGCCGGAAAATGGCCGTGCCGCGTTCGGTTTTGTAGGCGCGAATGCCTTCAAAGGCGCCGGTCGCGTAGTGCAGGGAGTGCGTCAGCACGTGCGTATTCGCTTCGCGCCACGGCACCATTGCACCATCCATCCAGATCACGCCGTCGCGATCCGCGTAACTCATAGCTCTCTCCCACAACGAATTATTGTCAGTCGTACATCAAGCGTTGCCACACCGCGCTCACGGCTTCGCGTTCGGCAAGGAGCGCGGAAGCGGGAACCAGACCGTCCACTTCTTGCAGGGCGCAACGATGGACTTCTGCGCGATACGCGAAGTAGGCGTCACGCAGGACGCGGCAGTCTTCGCGTGGCACCAGCGCCAGATCCTGTAGCAGATCGAGCAGCCGCAGATTGTCGGTGTAGGCCGTAAGTACTTGATGAATCGGGGCCCAACGGAGGCAGGCGTATTGCACCATAAATTCTATGTCGGTGATACCGCCCCGCCCCTGCTTCAAATCGAACTCGCGCGCGTTGGAGCGATCGAGTTGGGCTTGCATGCGCTCGCGCATTTCGCGGATTTCGCGCCGCAAGGTCTCCGGATCACGCGCCTGCTGTAACACCGACCGCCGAATGGCGTTGAAGCGCGTGAGCAGGCTGGTGCTGCCGGCGACGCCCCGAGCGCGCAGCAGCGCCTGGTGCTCCCAGGTCCAGGCGGCGTGCGCCTGATATTCGGCAAACGCGTCCAGCGTGGTAACCAGCAGGCCCGAGGCGCCGCTGGGACGCAGCCGCAGATCAAGTTCATAGGCGTGACCGGCGGGCGTCGGGGTCGCCAGCAGATGGATCACGCGCTGGGCAAGCCGTGTGAAAAACAGCGCGTTGGCGATCGGCCGCGGCCCTTCAGTCTCGGCATTGACCGGGCTCGGGTCGTGCACGAAGACCAAATCCAGATCCGAGCTGTAGCCAAGTTCGCGCCCGCCCAGTTTGCCGTAGGCAATCACCGCGAAGCCGGCCACCGCACTGCCGCCCGCGTGCGGGCTTAGCGGGCGCCCGTGCCGGCTCACCAGTTCGGCCCAGGCCATCGCCAGCGCCCGCTCCAGCAGCACCTCGGCGACCCAGGTCAGGTGGTTGCTGACCTCGGCAATGGGATAGCCGGCCAGCAAATCACAGGCCGCCACCCGCAGCACCTGCTGATGCTTGAAGTTCCGCAAGGCCTCCATGCGCTGCTCAAGGTCGACCGGTGGGATCTCGTCCAGTAGCGTGGAAAGCAGCTGCTGCAGCGTGGCGTAGCCCGGCGGCGCGGCGAGCAGCCGATGGTCCAGCAGTTCGTCGAGCAGGATGGGCCAGCGCGCGATCTGGCTCGCTACCCAACTGCTCTGGGCGCACAGCGCCACCAGCCGCCCGAGTGCCAGATGATGATCGGCGAGCAGCGCCAGATAGACCGAGCGGCGGGCCACCGCGTGCAACAGGGCGGCGACCCGCGCCAGCACGCGGGCGCCGTCGTCCTGCGTGGCGCAGGCCTGCAAAAGTCGCGGCATCAGGCGGTCCAGCCGGTCGCGCGCGTGGTTGGACAAGCGCCCCAGAAACCGCGAGTCGCGCAGACTGGTCAGCGTCTCGGCCGCCGCCGCCGCATCGTGAAAACCAGCCTGCAGCAAACTGGCGGTGAGCGCCTCGCGGTCGGCGGGCGCGCGCCAGAGCTCGGACAGCAGCAGCTGCGCGCTGGGGCGACCGGGGTCGGCGACCTCGCCGGGCGGTGAGAGCAAGACCTCGAAGCGCTGCCGGACCGCCGCGCGATGCGCGTCCAGGGCAGCGTCCAGCGTGGGCCAGTCCCCAAAGCCCATGCCGAAGGCAAGGCGCGCCTGTTCCGCCGGCTCGGCGGGCAGGGTCTGGGTCTGCGCATCGTGCACCTGTTGCAGGCGGTGCTCGGTCACGCGCAAAAAACGGTAGGCGGCGAGCAGCGCAGCGACATCCTCCGCGGTCAGCAAGCCCAGCTCGCCGCACACCGCCAGCACCGGCTGAATCGGCGCCCGCCGCAAACGTGCCTCGCGACCGCCGCGGACCAGCTGCAAAGCCTGACCGATGAATTCCACCTCGCGAATACCGCCGGCGCCCCGCTTGATGTCGCTGCGGAGCGCGCCTTCGCGCCGCACCTCGGCATCGATCAGGCCCTTCATTTCGCGCACCGCTTCGATGGCGCCAAAGTCCAGATAGCGGCGGTAAATGAAGGGTCGGGCGATCTCGGCGAACAGCGCCCGGTCGGTCTCGCTGCCGTGGATCACGCGGCCCTTGATTAGCGCATAGCGCTCCCAGTCGCGCCCGTGCAGCAGGTAGTACTGCTCAAGCGCGGCGAAACTCGCGGTCAGCGCGCCGCTGTCGCCGAAGGGCCGCAGACGCATGTCTACCCGGTAGACAAAGCCGTCGGCGGTGACGTCGTTCAGAAACCCGATCAGCCGTTTGCCGAGCCGGTCGAAAAACTCTTGATGCGACACCGACCGGCTGCCGCCGCGAGTCTCGCCGCCGCTCCGATAAGAAAAGATAAGGTCGATGTCGGACGAAAAATTAAGCTCACCCCCGCCCAGCTTGCCCATCGCCAACACCATCAGGCCCAGCGGTTTGCCTTCGGTATCGGTCGGCGTGCCGTAGCGGGGCTGCAGGTCGCGGGCTAGCCACGCGGCGCCCGTATCGACCAGCGCGTCGGCCAGCGCCGAGAGTTCGGCGAGCAGGGTGTCGAGGTCGACTTCGCCGAGCAGGTCGCGCCAGGCCATGGCCGCGACCTCGGTGCGGCGGAACCAGCGGGCGCGGGCGCGCAGCGCCGCTTCGTCGAGACCGTCGGCAAACAGCGTTGCGACCCGCGCCCGATAGCCGTCGACGCTGCGCGCGGTGGATGGCGCGGCGAGTGCTGCCAGCCACGCCGCGGGCGCGGCGGTCGCGACCTCGGCCACAAACGGACTGGCGGCGAACACCCGCGTCAGCGATCCCGCGAGCCCGGCCGGCAGCGCGGCACCGGTGGCCGCCAGCGCGGACTCGAAGCGCTCAAGTGCAAGCGCCGCGGGCGCTAGCAGGGCCGGGGGAATTAGGCTGGCGGGCGCGAGCGAGAGGGGAAACGGTGGCATTGCTGCCTCCAGCGTTAAGAGGGCGCCATGATAGATCCGACGGCCGGATCGCTAACGCCGTTTGGTCACGCGCCGGTGCTGGTCGATAATGCGGGCATGAAACGTCCGCTGGCCAGCAAACTGCCGCACGTCGGCACCACTATCTTCACGGTGATGTCGCAGCTTGCGGCCGAGTGCGGGGCGATCAATCTCTCGCAGGGCTTCCCCGACTACGACGGTCCGCTGGCGCTGCGCGAGGCGGTCAAGCGCTATATCGATACCGGCTTCAACCAGTATCCGCCGATGGCCGGCGTGCCCGGCCTGCGCGAGGCGGTGGCGGCCAAGGTCCTGCGCTGCTACGGCGCGACGGCCTCACCGGACACCGAGATCACCATCACCCCGGGCGCCACCGAGGCCATTTACTGCGCCGTCACCGCGGTGGTGCAGCCGGGTGACGAGGTCATCATGTTCGACCCCGCCTACGACTGCTACGAGCCGGCGGTGACGCTCGCCGGCGGTCGACCGATCCGCCTGCCGCTGCTGCCGCCGAGCTATCGCATCGACTGGCAGCGGGTGGCCGACAGCATCACGCCGCGCACGCGGATGATCATGATCAACTCGCCGCATAATCCCACCGGCTCGGTGCTGGAGGCCGAGGATCTGCGGGTGCTGGCCGAACTCGCCGAGCGCCACGACCTGCTGATCTGCAGCGATGAAGTCTACGAACACCTGATTTTTGACGGCCGCCGGCACGAAAGCGTGTTGCGTTATCCGGCGCTGGCGGCGCGGTCTTTCGTGGTGTCCTCTTTCGGCAAGACCTACCACGTCACCGGCTGGAAAACCGGCTACTGCGTGGCACCACCGGCGCTGACGGCAGAGCTGCGCCGGGTACATCAGTTTGTGACCTTCGTGGGCATCACCCCCATCCAGCTCGGCCTGGCCGAGTTCATGCGCGAGCACCCCGAGCACCTGGACAGCCTGCCGGGCTTTTACCAGCGCAAGCGGGATCTCTTTGTCGCGGCGCTGGCCGGCTCCGGATTTCGCACCCTGCCGTCGGCCGGCACCTACTTCCAGCTCGCGGACTACAGCGCGATCAGCGAGTTGCCGGACCGCGAATTCGCCATTTGGTTGACCCGCAACGTCGGCGTGGCGGCCATTCCGGTGTCCGTTTTCTATGAGCAGCCACCGGCGGCACGCTATGTCCGCTTCTGTTTTTGCAAAAACGACGACACCCTGCGCGAAGGGGCCGCCCGGCTGGCCGCCCTGTGAGGCAGCGCCCGGTCCTGACGGCGGCTGGCGTGGACGAGGTGCTGCTGTGCTTCTGTACCTGCCCCAGCCGCGAAGTGGCCGAGGACCTTGCGCAGCGGGTGGTCGGCGCGGGGCTGGCGGCCTGCGTCAACATCCTGCCCGGGCTAACATCGGTCTACCGCTGGCAAGGCGCCGTGGAGACCGCGAGCGAGGTGCTGCTGCTCGCCAAAACCACGGCCAGTCGTTACCCGGCGCTGGAAGCTGCGCTGCTTGCTGCCCATCCCTATGAACTCCCGGAAGTCATCGGGGTCTCCATCCACGCCGGACTACCTGGATATCTCCAATGGATAAAAGATTCGCTGGCCTGACGCTGTTGCTCTGCGTGCTGACGCTGTCCTGGGCCGCGACTGCCGGGGTGCTCGACAAGCTCGACCGGCTGGCCGGTGGCAGCGCGCAGCGTGAATTCCTGCCGCCGGACGAAGCCTTCGCCTTCACCCACGAGGCGCTCGCCGACGGCCAACTGCCGCTGGTCTGGACCATCGCCGACGGCTATTACCTGTATCGCGACAAGCTGAAGCTCCAGTCCCCCGACGGCACGGCGGTGGTCGGTGCCCTGGTGCTGCCGGCCGGCGAGGAAAAAGACGACGAAGAATTTGGCCGGGTTTTCATTTACCGCAACGAGCTGCGCGTGCCGGTGGCGGTGACGCCGGCGGCGGGCGCGACGACGCTCAATCTCCGTCTGAGCTACCAGGGCTGCGCGGAAGACGGCATCTGTTATCCCCCCATCCACCGCAACTTCAGCGTGCCGGTCGCGGCGGCGACCGCGGCGCCGGCTACTCCCGCGGCAGCGGCCAGCCCAGCGCCGGCTGCCCTGCCGCCCTCCAACGAAGCGTCGGATGTCGACCGCCTCAGCGCCCTGCTGGCAGACAGCGGCCTGCCCGTTATCGCCGCCACGTTCTTTGGGTTTGGTCTGTTGCTCGCGCTCACCCCCTGCGTGCTCCCGATGGTGCCGATCGTCTCCGGGCTGGTGGTTGGCGAGCGCGGTCAGGGCGGCGCGGCGCGCGGCCTGCTGTTGTCGGGCGTGTATGTGGTGGCGATGGCCAGCACCTACGCCGTAGTCGGGCTGGCCGCCGGCCTTTTCGGGCGCAACCTGCAGGCGGCGTTCCAGCATCCGGCGGTGCTGATCGCCTTCAGCGCGCTGTTCGTGGCGCTGGCCTTGTCGATGTTCGGCTTCTATCACCTGCAACTGCCCGCCGGCCTGCGTAATCGGTTGGAGACCTCCCAGCGTGGCGTGCGTAGCGGCTCGCTGCTCGGAGTGGCGGTGATGGGCGTGCTTTCGGCGATTATCGTCGGGCCCTGTGTCGCGCCGCCGCTGGCCGGTGCCTTGCTATACCTCGGCCATCAGGGCAGTCCGGTGGTCGGTGGCGTGGCGCTATTCGCACTGGGTCTGGGCATGGGTGTGCCCTTGCTGGCGGTGGGCGCTTCGGCCGGTCACTTTCTGCCGCGCGCGGGCGCCTGGCTGGAGCGGGTCCAGCATGTCTTCGGGGTGGTCTCGCTGGGCATGGCGATCTGGTTTCTGGAGCGCATCCTGCCGGGCGCGGTGAGCTTGGCGCTGTGGGCGCTGTTGCTGATCGGCACCGGCATTTTTCTGCGCGCGCTCGAACCGCTGCACGAGGCGGCCTCGGGTTGGCAGCGGCTGTGGAAAGGCCTTGGGCTCGCGATGGTGTGCTACGGCGGGGTGCTGATTGTGGGCGCTGCCGCCGGCGCCGATGACGTGTTGCGACCCCTGCTGCCCTTGACGGCACGCGCCGAATCACAGGGTCCGGCCGGTAAGCAAGCATTCACCCCAGTCAAAGGGCTGGCAGCACTCGATGCCGCGGTCAAGCAGGCGGCGGCGGCCGGTCGCCCGGCGTTGCTCGACGTCTACGCCGACTGGTGCGTGGAGTGCAAACGCCTGGAACGCGAAACCTTTGCCAACCCGGCCGTCGAGGCGCGGCTGGGGGCGTTCACCTTGCTGCGGGCCGACGTCACCGCCAACGACGAGATCGATCGCGCGCTGCTCGCGGGCCTGTCGATGTTTGGTCCGCCGGCGGTGCTCTTGTACGACGTCGGCGGGAAGGAGCGTCGGGCGCAGCGCCTGACCGGCTTTGTCGGCCCGGAAGACTTTTTGCGCCGGCTCGCGGCGCTGGATAGCCCGTGAGCCGCGGCCTGCTGATCGCGCTGGTCGCGGCGTTGGCCCTGGGGGGCGGGCTGGTCTTGCGCCAATTTGCCGATCCGGTCAGCCAGACCCCGACGGCGGCGGCCGACCCGCTCACCGCTGCATTTCCGGACCTGCACGGCCAGCGCCACACGCTGGGCGAATGGCGGGGCAAGGTGCTGGTCGTTAACTTCTGGGCCACCTGGTGCCCGCCCTGCCTGAAGGAAATCCCGGCCTTCGTCGAACTCCAGCGCCAGCACGGTGCCGCCGGCCTGCAGTTTGTAGGGGTGGCGCTGGACGCCCAGGAGGAGGTGGCAAGCTTCGTCGCCAAGCGTGAAATCAACTACCCCATCCTGTTCGGCGAGGAAGATGTCGCGCGCTACATGCAGGAACAGGGCAACAAGATTGGCGCCCTGCCGTTCACGCTGGTGTTTGACCGTAGCGGCACCCTGCGCCACGCGCAGCAGGGCGAGTGGGCGGCGGCGGACGCCGCGCGCAAGCTGACCGAACTGCTCGCCGAATAAACGAACTCGCGTCGAACGTGTCTGCATCACCGCCGAACCGGCTCGCTTGAGAACAGTGACTGTGCTAACGTCGCGCGGCCTTGACGCGGGCTGTCCGCGCGGCACCAGTTGAGTTCACCAGCCGAGCGTTCGAGTACCCATGGCCGCCATTCTCCTGCTGCACGGACCCAATCTGAACCTGCTCGGCACCCGCGAGCCGGCCACCTACGGCCGCCTGACCCTGTCCGAGCTTGAAGCCGGCGCTGTGGCGCACGCCGCGCAGCTGGGCCATCAGCTGAGCTGCTTCCAGACCAACGCCGAACACGCCCTGCTGGACCGCATCCACGCCGCCCGCCTCGACGGCACCGCGTTCATCGTGATTAACCCGGGCGCCTGGACCCACACCAGCATTGCGCTCCGCGATGCCCTGCTGGGCGTCGCGATTCCGTTTATCGAAGTCCACATTTCCAACGTGCATGCGCGGGAAGCCTTCCGCCAGCACTCCTATATTTCCGATATCGCGCGCGGAGTCATTACCGGGCTTGGCGCGCAAGGGTATGAATTTGCACTCTCCGCTGCCGCACAGTTTCTGCGCGCGCCGGCGGCCTGAGGGCCAAGACAGCGAGAACAGTCATGGATATCCGTAAAGTCAAAAAACTCATCGAACTGCTGGAAGAAACCGGCGTCGCCGAAATCGAAATCAAGGAAGGTGAGGAGTCGGTCCGCATCAGCCGGATGCCGACGGGCATGACCGTCGCGCCGATGATGCATGCGCCCGCCCCGATGGCGGCGCCAGTGGCGGCACCGGCCGCGCCGGCCAAGGTCGAAGGCCACGTGGTTACCTCGCCGATGGTCGGCACCTGGTACGCCTCGCCGGCGCCGGATGCCGCGGCTTTCGTCAAGCTGGGTCAGCAGGTCAAGGTGGGCGACACGCTGTGCATCATCGAGGCGATGAAAATCATGAATCCCATCGAGTCCGACCGCGCCGGCACGGTGGTCTCCATCCTGGTCGAGAACGGCCATCCGGTGGAGTTCGAACAGCCCCTGTTCGTGATCAACTAGGCCCCGCGGCATGCTGTCCAAAGTTGTCATCGCGAACCGTGGCGAGATTGCACTGCGGGTCTTAAGGGCCTGCCGCGAACTCGGCATCCAGACGGTGGCGGTGCATTCCACCGTCGACCGCGACCTCAAACACGTGCGGCTGGCCGACGAGTCGGTCTGCATTGGCCTGCCCCAGCCGGCGCATTCCTATCTCAATATCCCGGCCGTGATCAGCGCGGCGGAAGTGACCGACGCGGTGGCGATCCACCCGGGTTACGGCTTCCTGTCGGAAAACGCCGATTTCGCCGAGCGCGTCGAGCAGAGCGGCTTCATCTTCATCGGGCCGCGGCCAGAAACCATTCGCCTGATGGGCGACAAGATTTCCGCCATCAAGGCCATGCGTGCCGCCGGCATTCCCTGTGTGCCCGGCTCTGGCAAGCCGCTGACCGAGGACATGGCGGAGAACATCCGCATTGCGCGCGAAATTGGCTATCCGGTGATCATCAAGGCCTCCGGCGGTGGCGGTGGGCGCGGCATGCGCGTGGTGCATGCGGAAGCGGCGCTGAAAGCCGCCATCCAGCTGACCAAGACCGAAGCGCTCGCCGCGTTCCAGAACGACGCCGTGTACATGGAGAAGTTTCTCGAGCACCCGCGCCATATCGAGTTTCAGGTCATCGCCGACGCCCACGGCAACTGCGTGTACCTGGGTGAGCGCGACTGCTCGATGCAGCGCCGCCATCAGAAGGTCATCGAGGAATCGCCGGCGCCCGGGATCACCCCCGAAGTGCGGCACATGATGGGCCAGCGCTGCGTGGATGCCTGCAAGGCGATCAACTACCGCGGTGCGGGGACCTTCGAATTCCTGTACGAGAACGGCGAGTTCTACTTCATCGAGATGAACACCCGTGTGCAGGTGGAGCACCCGGTGACCGAAATGGTCACGGGCTTCGACATTGTCAAAGAGCAGCTCTCGATCGCTGCCGGCAATCGTCTGTCGATCCGGCAGGAAGACGTGGTGCTGCGCGGGCATGCCATCGAATGCCGCGTGAATGCCGAAGACCCCAAGACCTTCCGGCCCTCGCCCGGCAAAGTGAACATTTTTCATGCCCCGGGTGGTCCGGGCGTGCGGATGGATTCGCACCTCTACGACGGCTATGTGGTGCCGCCGTACTACGACTCGCTGGTCGCAAAGCTCATCTGCCACGGCGAAACCCGGGCGGCGGCGCTGGCCCGCATGACCACCGCGCTGGATGAAATCGTAGTCGACGGCATCCTCACCAATATCCCGCTGCATCGGGATCTGGTGCGCGACGCGGCCTTCGCGGCCGGTGGCACCGACATCCACTATCTGGAGCGGAGGCTCGCCCTCGATTGAGCGAGGCCTGGCTCAAAGTCTGCCTGCCCGCCGCTGACCGCGACGTGCCCCGGCTGGAAGACAGCCTGCTGGCACTCGGCGCGCTGTCGGTGGCGGTGGCCGCGCGCGACGACACCACGCCGCGCTTCTCCACACCCGGCGAGCCTGAGCCGGCGCTGTGGGCGAACTGCGAAGTCGAGGCGCTGTTCGACGTCGGCACCGACCCCTTGGCGCTGCTCGCCACGCTGGACGCGGCCGGTTTGGCGGTCGGCGAGGCCCGCCACGAAGTCCTGGCCGACCGCGACTGGCAGCAGAGCTTCCGTCAGCAGTTCACGCCCCGCTGTTTCGCCGGTGATCTCTGGATCGTGCCGACCTGGCACGCACCGCCGGACGGCGCGCGTCACATCATCATGCTCGACCCCGGTATGGCTTTCGGTACCGGCACCCACCCGACCACCGGGCTGTGTCTGGACTGGCTGGGCGGGCTCGGCGCGCTCACCGGCGCGCGCGTGCTGGATTACGGCTGCGGCTCCGGCATTCTCGCGATCGCGGCGGCCCGCCTCGGCGCGGGGCAGGTGGTGGGGCTCGATATTGACCCCGAAGCCTGTGTCGTGGCCCGCGACAACGCAGCCCAGAATCATTGCCCAACGATCGAGATCGTGTTGCCCGACGCCCTGCCCGGCGGCAGCTACGACGTGCTGGTGGCGAACATCCTGCTGAACCCGTTATTGGCCCTGGCCGCGACGCTCGCCGGACTGGTGAGGCCGGGCGGTTATCTCGGCCTGTCCGGGCTGCTGGCCGAGCAAGTCCCCGCTGCGACTACAGCCTACGCGCCGTGGTTTGAACTTGAGACGCCGGTGCTCCGCGAGGAATGGGCCTTTATCGCCGGTCGACGGCGCGCGGCGGCCCCGGCATGAGCATGCTGACCCAGTGCCCGCATTGCCAGAGCGTGTTCCGCCTCAACGCGTCGGCGCTGGCGGTGGCTCGCGGGTTTGTGACCTGCGGCGATTGCGGGCAGGTGTTTTTTAGCCTCGACCGACTGGCCGACGAACCCCATCAGGCGGAACCTGCGGCGCTGCCGCCGCAGAAATCCGAGCTGCCGCGCGTGCTGATGCACCCGGTGCCGGAAACCGAGGTGCTGGAAAGCCTGAGCCCGGCTCCGGCCATGACGAACAAACAAGCGCTGGACGAGCTGCCGCTCGCCGACGTCCCGCCGGTGCTACGCCCCGATCTTTCCCGGCGCCAACAGCGCGCCGCCGCCCGCCGCGCACGCCGCTGGGCGCGGGTGAGCGCGCTGCTGCTGCTGCTTTTTGCCGCGCAGGTGCTGTGGCAGGCCCGCCTGCCCCTGATGCAGGCCTATCCGGTCGTGACGCCCTGGGTGCAGCGGTTCTGCGCGGCCGCCGGCTGCGCCGCGCGCGTGAAGCTGCCGCCCGCGCAAATCGACCTGCTGGCGCGAGATGTGCGCGAACACCCGCAGTACGCCGGCGCCCTGCTGGTGAACGCCACGCTGGTGAACCGCGAATCGCAAGCGGCGCCCTATCCGGTGCTGCAGCTTGCGTTCCTCGACCGTAACGGCGAGGCCGTCGGGGTGCGGCGCTTCCTGCCGCGCGATTATCTGGATGCTTCGGTTGATCCGGCGCAAGGCATGCCGCCGTCCCGGCCGGTGCAAATTCTGCTGGAGCTGCAGGACCCCGGCGCGCGGGCTGCCGGCTTCGAATTCAATCTGCGGTAGCAGCCAAAAAAGCCTTTCGCAAGCGCGCTCACGCGGTTTTTTAAAACCACATTCTTTGGCTTCCGATCCCCCGGGATTGTGGCTATCATCGATTCGCAATAGTGGAAACGCCGTCTCCGGTTCGGTGATTTCCAAAAAAAACATGGCCCTCACCCACGGGTCTTTAACCGGAATGTTCCTCCCCTGCATAACGCCTGCGCTGTGTTCGCACAGCGCGGAACGTATGTCGTTTTCTCCGGGGGAACGAAAGCAAGCAGAGCACATAACGAGAATGCCCAGGCAGTTCGGTCCTTTCAGTGTTGATACCCCGCTGGTGCTGGCGCCGATGGCCGGCGTCAGCGACCGCGTGTACCGCCAGCTGTGTCTGCAGCACGGGGCCTCGTGGGCGCCGTCTGAAATGACCAGCGCGGATCTCGAATTGCGCCAGACCGAACAAACCCGCCGGCGTCTCGATCTGCGCGGCGAGCAGACGCCGCAGATCGTGCAAATTGCGGGCGCCGATCCGCAGGAAATGGCCGACGCCGCGCAGGCCGCCGTGGCGCTGGGCGCAGCCTGCATCGACATCAACATGGGCTGCCCGGCCAAGCGCGTGTGCCATCGCCTCGCCGGCTCGGCTTTGCTTCGTGATGAGGCGCTGGTGGGGCAAATTCTCGCCGCTGTGGTGCAAGCCGTGGCGGTGCCGGTGACCCTGAAAACTCGCACCGGCTGGTCGCCCGAAACCCGCAACGCGGTGCGCATTGCGCGCATCGCCGAAGACGCCGGTATTGCCTGGCTCAGCCTGCACGGACGAACCCGCGCCTGCGCCTATCAGGGCGAGGCCGAGTACGACACCATCGCCGAGGTCAAAGCGGCAGTCGGGATTCCGGTCATCGCCAACGGCGACATCACCACGCCGGCAAAAGCCCATGCGGTGCTGGCGCATACCGGCGCCGACGGCGTGATGATCGGGCGCGCCGCGCAGGGCGACCCCTGGATCTTCAAGCGCATCCGGCACTACCTCGATACCTGGGAAACCCTGCCACCGCCAGATGCGGCCGAGGTGCTCGCCACCATGCGCGCCCACGTCGCGGCGCTGCACGACTTCTACGGCGCGGGGGCTGGCCTGCGGATTGCACGCAAACATGTGGGTTGGTATGCGCGGCAGCTGCCGCAGGGCCCCGCCCTGCGGGCCATTTTCAATGCTATCGAAGAAGCCGGGGCCCAACTCGCGTTTCTGGACCGACAACAACGATTAGAAGACGAACAGGGAGTAGCTGCATGAACGCAAACTCAGTTGCTGGAGGCAACAGCGGCAAGGGCGCAGGGACTGCGCAGACGGAGGCTTATCAGCCCTTGTCGTTTCATGTGAAAGAAGCCCTGGAGCGCTACTTCACGGCGCTCAATGGCCATGCGCCGGGCGGCCTGTACGAACTGGTGCTGACCGAAATCGAGCGCCCCCTGCTGGAAGAAGTCATGCGCCGGACCCGCGGCAATATTTCCAAGGCCGCGCAGCACCTTGGGCTTAATCGCGCAACCTTGCGCAAGAAACTGGAGAAGCATGGCATTCCCAGCTAGGCTCGCGCCCTCTTTCTGCTGTGCTCCCGGAGTATGTTCATGACGACTGTGCGTCGCGCCCTGTTAAGCGTTTCCGATAAACAGGGCTTGCTCGATTTCGCCCGCGCGCTGGTCGCGCAAGGGGTAGAAATCCTCTCGACCGGCGGCTCGGCTGCCGCGCTACGCGGCGCGGGGATCGCGGTCACCGAAGTCTCTTCGCACACCGGCTTTCCTGAAATCATGGACGGGCGGGTCAAGACCCTGCATCCGAAAATCCACGGCGGCCTGCTGGGTCGTCGCGGGCAGGACGACGCCGTCATGCAGCAGCACGGCATTGCGCCGATCGATCTGCTGGTGGTCAATCTTTATCCCTTCGCGCAGACCGTGGCCAAGGCCGACTGCACGCTGGATGACGCGATCGAAAATATCGACATCGGCGGGCCGGCGATGGTGCGCGCGGCGGCCAAGAATCACGCCCATGTGGCGGTGGTGGTCGACCCGGCGGATTACCCCGCGTTGCTCGCCGAGCTCGCCGCCGAGGGTAGTCTCAGCCTCGCCACCCGCTTTCGCCTCGCCGCCAAGGCCTATGCGCACACGGCGGATTACGACGCGGCGGTGGCGAAGTATCTCGCCGCCCAAATCCCGGCTGCGCCCCAGTATCCCGACACACTCCGTCTGCGCTTCAGCAAGCTGCAGGATTTGCGTTACGGCGAAAATCCGCACCAGAGCGCCGCCTTCTACGCCGATCCCGCGCCACCGGCCGGTTCGATCGCGGCCGCGCGCCAGCTGCACGGCAAGGAACTCTCGTTCAACAACATCGCCGACACCGACGCCGCGCTGATGTGCGTGTGGGCTTTCGACGGTCCGGCCTGCTGCATCGTCAAACACGCCAATCCCTGCGGCGTGGCGGCCGCCGGCGATATTCGCAGCGCTTACGAGTTTGCCTATCTCACCGACCCGACCTCCGCCTTCGGCGGCATCATCGCGTTCAATCGCGAGCTTGATGCCGACACGGCCGAGGCCATCGTCAGCCGACAGTTTGTGGAAGTCATCGTCGCACCTGCCGTTAGCGCGGCAGCGCTCGCGATTTGCCAGCGCAAGAAAGACGTGCGCGTGCTGGTGGTCGGCACGCCGGGCGCGGAAGCGCCCCTGCTCGATTACAAACGGGTGACCGGCGGTCTGCTTGTGCAGGACCGCGACGCCATTGCCTGCGCGATTGCGGTTGGTGATCTGAAAGTGGTCTCGCGCCGCGCCCCGACCGAAGCCGAATTGCGCGACCTGATGTTCGCCTGGCGGGTGGTGAAGTGTGTGAAGTCGAACGCCATTGTCTATGCCCGTGACGAGCGCACGATAGGCGTGGGGGCGGGCCAGATGAGCCGGGTCTATTCGGCGCGCATCGCCGGCATCAAGGCGGGCGACGAAGGGCTGGAAGTGAAAGGCTCGGTGATGGCCTCGGACGCTTTCTTCCCGTTTCGTGACGGCATTGATTCCGCCGCCGCGGTCGGTATCACGGCCGTCATCCAGCCCGGTGGCTCGGTGCGCGATCCGGAAGTCATTGCCGCCGCCGACGAAGCCGGCATGGCGATGGTCTTTACCGGCATGCGCCACTTCCGCCACTGAACGCCAGCAAGCGCAGTACCCCGCCCGAACATTCCAAGGCGCCGCGTCCGCGCGCCGCCGCAACGGAGCTCTGATACGCATGAAAGTCCTCATTATTGGCGGTGGTGGCCGCGAGCACGCGCTGGCCTGGAAATGCGCACAGTCGAACCGCGTGACGCACGTCTACGTCGCGCCGGGCAATGCCGGGACGGCCACCGAGCCCAAGGTCAAAAACGTGCCGATTGCGGTAGACGACATCCCGGCGCTGGTGAACTTCGCCGCGCGCCAGCAGATTGCCGTGACCATCGTTGGGCCCGAAGCGCCGCTGGTCGCCGGCATCGTCGATGCGTTCGAGAAAGCGGAATTGCGCTGCTTCGGTCCGCGTGCGAACGCCGCCATCCTCGAAGCCTCGAAAGCCTTCAGCAAAGACTTCTTCAAGCGCCACCACATTCCCACCGCGCGCTACGAGAACTTCACCGAGCTGCCCGCCGCCGAGGCCTACATCCGCGCGCACGAACTGCCGGTGGTGGTGAAAGCCTCGGGGCTTGCGGCCGGCAAGGGCGTGGTGATTGCGCAGACCACGGATGAGGCGCTGGCGGCCGCGCGCGACATGCTAAGCGGCGGCGCCTTTGGCGCGGCCGGTGCCGAAATCGTGGTGGAAGAATTCCTGCAGGGCGAGGAAGCAAGCTTCATCGTCATGACCGATGGCAAGAGCGCCTGGCCCTTCGCGCCGGCACAGGATCACAAAGCGATCTTCGACGGCGATCAGGGGCCGAACACCGGCGGCATGGGCGCCTATTCACCGGCGCCGATTATCGATATGGCGCTGCGCGAACGGGTGCTCCGCGAAGTCATTTACCCGACGCTGAAAGGCATGGCGGCCGAAGGCCGGCCGTACGTGGGTTTTCTCTTTGCGGGTCTCATGATCACGCCCGACGGCGCGCCGAAAGTGCTGGAGTACAACTGCCGTTTTGGCGATCCCGAAACCCAGCCCAGCATGATGCGGCTGAAGACCGATCTGGCCGAAGCCTGTCTGGCGGTGCTGAAGGGCGATACGCGACGCCTGCGGCTTGATTTCGATCCGCGTGCGGCGGTGGGCGTGGTGCTGGCGGCCGGCGGCTATCCTGGCGACTACGCCAAGGGCCTGCCGATCACCGGGCTCGATCAACAGCTGCCGGACACCAAGGTGTTTCATGCCGGCACGGTGCTGAAAGACGGCGAATATCAGACCAGCGGCGGTCGCGTGCTGTGCGTGGTGGGTCTTGGTAAAAGCGTGCGCGGGGCGCAGGAACGGGCCTACGCCCGGGTGCGGCAAATCGCCTTCGACGGCATGCAGTATCGTCAGGACATCGGCTACCGCGCGGTGGCGCGCGAGACCACCGCCGGCACCTGAGTCGCCGGCGGCGTGGCGGGGGGAAGCGCGCGCCTAGCTCGCGCGCCGCGCCTCAAACACTTCCGCATCCGGGCGCATGGTGCGCGCCCAGAACTCGTCAATCGTGTGCGGCCACTGGGTGACTACGCGCCCGGAGCTCGCGCTGTAGTAGTTGCCGCAGGCGGCCCGCCACACGTCGACCGACTGGATTTCCTGCTGCATCGATTCGTTGTAGCGCGCTTCCACTTCTGCGCGCAGATCGATCGACGCCAGCCGCTCGCGTTCAAGGCGCTTGATCTGCCGCAGGATGTAATCCACCTGAATTTCCAGCATGGCGATGATCGAACCGTTGTTGGTGTTCGGTCCGTACAGCATGAAGAGATTGGGGAAGCCGCTGGTCACCATGCCGAGATAGGCCTGCGCCCCATCGCGCCAGGCGTCGTCCAGCTTCAGCCCGTTACGCCCGGATACTTCAATCGCCGAGAGATAACGCGATACCTTGAAGCCGGTGGCGAGAATGAGGGTGTCGACCTTGCGCTCGACGCCGTCGGCGCTCACCACGCTGTCGGCCGTTACCTGCGTGATGCGGTCGGTCACCAATTGCACCTGCGGCAGGTTGAACACCGGGTAGTACTTGTTGGAAAAGAGCGGACGCTTGCAGCCGAACGGATGCGTGGGCTTCAGCTTCTCGCGCAGCGCCGGATCGTTCACCACCTCGATATTGGCCAGCGCGGCGCGCGTGCACTCGGCCTGAATACCTTCGTTGCTGAAGGTGATGAACTCGTTCAGTTCCTTGTAAATCTGCGCGCGGGATTCGTGCAGCGCGTTGGGGTCGTTGGTGAATTTCGCGATCTGCTCGGCGGTGTAGGGGGTGTCGTCCTTGGGGGCTACCCAGTTCGCGGTGCGCTGGAACAAATACAACGCGCCGGTTTTTGCCGCGATTTCCGGCACAAACTGCACCGCGCTCGCCGCGCTGCCGATCACCGCGACCCGCTTGCCGCTGAGGTCGTGCTGCTGATTCCACTGCGCGGAATGAAACTGCGTACCCTGAAAATCCTGCAGGCCGGCAATGTCGGGAAACTCGAGTTCGTTAAACATCCCCATCCCGCTGACCAGAATCGGCGCGCGGAAAATCTGGCCGTCGGTGGTGGTGACTTCCCACTCGGCGTCCCGGTCTTGCCAGCGCGCGGCCTGCACCGCGTGATTGAAGCGCACAAAAGGCTTCACGCCGTATTTGTTCGCGACGTGTTCGAGGTACGCAAGAATTTCCGGCTGCCCGGCGAACGGCCGCGACCAGTCGGCCTTCAGCTCGAAGGAAAACGAATAGAGATGCGACTTCACGTCGCACTCCGCGCCGGGGTAGCGGTTATGCCACCAGGTGCCGCCCACCCCGCTGGCCTTTTCAAGGATGACGAAATCCTCGATGCCCGCCTCGCGCAGCTTGATGGCGGTGCACATGCCGCCGGGGCCGGCGCCGATGATGATGACGCGATGATGCTGGGGCGTGGCGGACATAGGCAGTTCTCCGGGAGGCGGCAAAGCAGGGTAAACCCGGATGGTAGCAAGCCGCCCGCCGCGCGCGCACCGTCGGTCGCTGCGAGGTGCCACGCCGCACGGGCTTGTGCCTATACTGCGGCGAGTTCGCCGCCGTCCGGCAGGCACCACCGCCTCCATTCAAGGGAGTCTCTCATGCACGACTTGCTCATACGCAACGCCCGGATTGTCGACGGCAGCGGCGCGCCCGCCTTCGACGGGGACGTGGCCATCACCGGTGAACACATCACCGCCGTCGGTCGAAACCTTGGCGCCGCGCGGCGTGAGATCGACGCCAGCGGCCTGCTACTTGCGCCGGGCTGGGTGGACGTCCACACGCACTACGACGGTCAGGCCACCTGGGACCCCTACCTCACGCCCTCCTGCTGGCACGGCGTGACCACCGCCGTAATGGGCAACTGCGGCGTCGGCTTCGCGCCGGTCGCGCCTGACAAACGCGACTGGCTGATCGGGTTGATGGAAGGCGTGGAAGACATTCCCGGCTCGGCGCTGGCCGAAGGCATTCGCTGGGACTGGGAGAGCTTTCCCGAATACATGGACGCGCTGGCCAAAACGCCGCGCGCACTGGACCTTGCCGCGCAGGTGCCGCACGGCGCGGTTCGCGCCTATGTGATGGGCGAGCGCGGCGCGACCAGCCAGGCGGCGACCGCAGAAGAACGCGCCGCGATGGCGGCGATCGTCAAAGCGGCGATCGAAGCTGGCGCGCTCGGTTTCACCACCTCACGCACCGTGCTGCATCGGGCCATCGACGGCGAAGTGGTGCCGGGCACGACGGCTGACGCCGAGGAATTGATGAGTATCGCCCGCGCCATGGGCGAAGCCGGCGGCGCGGTGTTCGAGGTTGCCTCCGATCTCGCGCCGGAAGCGCTGGAGCTCGCGTGGATGGACCGCGTGATCGACGAAGCCGGTTGCAAGGTCACCTACGCCTGCGTGCAAAGTAACAACGAGGACCCCACGCAATGGCGACGCCTGCTGGAGCACGCCGAGCGCCGCGGCGAAGGCATGTATCCGCAGGTCGCCATTCGGCCGCCGGGCGTGCTGATGTGCCTGGAAGGCACGCATCCGTTCAGCGGCCGGCCGAGCTATCGCGCCATCGCGGATCTGCCGCTGGCGAGCCGCGTGGCCGAAATGCGCAAAGCCGACGTGCGCGCCAAAATCCTCGGCGAAGCCGGCCCGCGGCCGGCGCGCCTGCTGCGCCTGTTGTTCATGGAAGGCAAGGCGATGATGTCGACCATCGCCGATTACGACCGGGTCTTCACGTTGGGCAACCCGCCGGAATACGAGCCGGGTCCGGAACGCAGCCTGAGCGCCATCGGTGCGCGCGCCGGCTGCTCGGCCGAGGCTGCGGCCTACGACCATCTGCTGAGCGAAGACGGCAAGGCGTTTCTCTATGCGCCGCTGTTCAACTACGCGGCCGGCCACTACGACGACGCGCGCACGATGATGCTGCATCCGAATACCGTGCTCGGCATCAGCGACGGCGGCGCCCACTGCGGCATGATTTGCGACGCCAGCGCGCCCACCTATCTGCTTTCGCATTTCGTGCGCGACCGGTCACGCGGTCCACGCATCGGGCTGGAGCAGGCGGTGCATCTGCAAACGCGGCGCACCGCCGAACTCTACGGCCTGCTCGACCGCGGCCTGATTGCGCCCGGCATGCGGGCGGATCTCAACCTCATCGATCTGGCGCAACTGGCGCTGCCAGCGCCGGCCATGGTCTACGACCTGCCGGCCAACGGACAGCGGCTCATTCAGCGTGCGCAGGGCTATCACACCACGGTATTGCGCGGGCAGGTGACGTTCGAAAACGGCGTTGCCACCGGCGCCTTGCCGGGACAACTGGTGCGCGGTCGGCAGGCCGCACGCTAATCACAACAACAAGCGAGGGGAGAAAACACCATGAGCGATTTGGAAGCGCGCATCACGCGCCTGGAAGACATCGAAGCGATCAAACAGCTGAAGGCGCGCTACGCCGAAATTTGCGATGACATGCACAACCCCGACCGCGTCTGCTCGGTGTTTGCCGAAGACGGGATTTGGGAAAGCGCGGACTTTGGTCTTGCGAAAGGACACGCGGAAATTCGCGCGCTGTTTGCCAATTTTCAGAAAATGTTCAGCTTCTCCCAGCACAATATGATGAACCCGATCATCACGGTGAATGGCACCCGCGCCACCGGGATCTGGTACATCATGGGCCCCTGGACCTACACCGAAACCGGTGAGGAAAAATGGTTCGCACTGCGCTACGACGACGAATACGTGAAGCAGAACGGCGAGTGGAAATACTCGCACCTGCGCGTCGCGCTGCGCATGGTTGCCGACCGCCAGTCCACGCCTCCCGCCTAAGCCCCGTGCCTTAACCCGACGGGCCCCGCGCCCGTCGGGCGCCGCGCCGTCAAGGAGTGAGCGATGCGCCTGTTGCTGGTTTTCTTTCTAGGAATTTTTCTGGCCGCGCCGGTGCATGCCTACGGCACGGATCGCGACGTCGACAACGACGGCCAGTGGGACGCCGACAAGGGCGGCACCGACCGGGATCTCGACAATGACGGGCAGTGGGACGCCGACCTCGGCGGCACGGACCGCGATATCGACAACGATGGCCAGTGGGATGCCGACAAGGGCGGCACCGATCGCGACATCGACAACGACGGCCAGTGGGATGCCGACAAGGGCGGCACCGATCGCGACATCGACAACGACGGCCAGTGGGACGCCGATCAGGGCGGCACCGATCGCGACACCGATAACGATGGCCAGTGGGACTACCACAACGACGAACCCTGAGCGCCCGGCATGCGCGCGCTGCCGTCACTAAGCCCACGACTTGCCACCCGCGCCGACCTGCCGGCGCTGGAGGCGCTGATGCACGCCGCCATCCGCGAACTCATTGGCCCGCTGCTGGATGCGCAGCGGCTTGAAGCCTCGTTCGAGATCATGGGCGTCGACAGCCGGCTCATCGACGACGGCACCTACTACGTGCTCGAAGATGACTGTGGGCGTCTGCTCGCCTGCGGCGGCTGGAGCCGTCGCGCCACCCTCTTTGGCGGCGACCACAGCGCCGGCCGCGACGCCCGCCTGCTGGACCCCGCCCACGAACCGGCGCGCATCCGCGCCATGTATACCGACCCGTCTTTCGCCCGGCGAGGCCTGGGCCGGCAGGTGCTGACATTATGTGAAGACGCCGCGCGCGCGGCCGGCTTCAAGCGCGTCGCGCTGGTCGCGACCGTGGCGGGCGAGCCGCTGTATCGCGCGGCGGGGTATGAGGTGGATCGGCGAATCGACGTACCGACCACGCGCGGCGTAACGGTCCCCTGCGCAGAAATGAGCAAACCTGTTTGGGGTCAGCGTAAAAACTAAAAGGACGGCCGCGGTTTACTGGGAATTTACCTCGGGTTTTTTTGGAGTTTTAACTTTGACCTCGGCACACGAATTGAAACCTAGATTCGAAAGGAAGCGCGCTCACTTCACTTGCGCGGCAAAATAAAGGGTGCTGAAACCGTTTAGGCATCGCCCTGAGAAGGCACAACTTCGATCAGATTCACGGCGGTTAGGAGTGTTATTGGTAGCGCCCAGACAGTCGCCGGTTTTTCTTGGGTCTTGAGAGCTTCCTCAAGGCAAAATACGCCACTCGGAGCCAAGAAGCTGCCGACGCTAACTCGAAGTGGAACGTCGAAGGGGAACTCCTCCGCTGAGCGTTGGTTCTCCTCTTCAACCCGGATTTGAAACTCGCTCTTTCTCTGAAAGTCTTCCCACTCCCCTCGACGTCTTAGCTTGGCGACGATAAAAATACCCAGCAGAACGAAGGTCGAGAAAGGCGCGAAGAATAAGTTCGAAAGTCTGAAGCGGAATGGGCGGACATCGTGTAAAAGACAGCGTGGAAAGTAAAAAGTAAGCTTGTTCGGCACCAAGAGCGCGTCGAAAATCAGGATTCGATTTGCGGTGTTTGTGCGCAAGGATCGCGGGAAGGGTTCGAAATATGCGTGGCTAGGCGTTCCGCCGACTCGGGCGTGCCCAGTGTCAGTTAGCCATTCGACGGTCATTCCGGATCGCTCTAGATATTTTCTCAGCGGGACCCGACAAGCTTCGTGATCCATTCGATGTCTTCCCGATTTTGTATCAGCGTGAGTTGGCTCTGACTACCGATTTGAGAGAAGTGATTCAAAGTGGCCTTAGTTTAAAGGGCCCGAATTCGGGAACATGGTAAAAAATCAAAAGCTCAGTCGCCTCTTACTTATGTCGACCTAAAATCTCTCGTAGAGTTTTTGCTCAGAAGCCATTACACGCAGATACTCAAATGAAAATCACATCTCGGACGATACCGACGTCTATCAGGGCCCGCCTTGTCCGAGCGGACATGAAGGAATTAGATACAAAAGCACCGGGCAATGTGTAGCTTGTAAGAGGGCGCGGGGACGAAAAACTTTCTCGCCCAGTAGAGCGTCACTTAGCGAAGCGGTCAAAAAGCAGTCGCGGTGGGTCGCTGCTTTCGAGACAAACTACGCCGAGGTTTTAAGAGAGGGAATTACCAACGTCCTCAGCGGCCGATTTCACAAGTCGGCTCTCCAGTTGTGGTTGTATCGGATGCGGACAAGATGGAACGATCACGATGCTGATCGGAAGTCTCGGCTTTTAGCGCTAGGTGAATCTGGTTGGTGGCTAAGAACCGATATTCCTCGCCACCAAAACAAGCTCGGCTTTGCAGTTGATAGCGACGCGCATAAAGCACACAAAAAGGCCTCTCTGGACCGTTGGCGCGATCAGAACAGGGAAAGGATAAGAGAAAAATATCGGGACTATTACAGGTCCCATGAAAAACAGAGAAAAAAAGTAGCGGCGAATCGTGCCCGGCGTTTTAACGAAAACCCGGGCCTCGCGGCTTATTTGACATCGATGCGACGAAAACGTGAAAAAACACAGCGATGCACCTGTTGCTCTAATGCGCAATTTCGCGAAACGTACTTAAGAAATGCAGAGCTCGGGTTGGAAACCGATCACGTCATTAGCTTGGCTATCGCACTCGAATTGGGGCTGACGGAAAAACACTGCCTTAAGAATCTTCAGGGACTCACCCCGGAGGAACACAAGGTAAAGACTGCCAGTGATATTGGTGCGCTCGCTGAAATCAGAAGAACGAAGAAAATTCCCTACCACAGGCGCAAAAAGCCGAGTGGTTCCAAGGGCGAACCCTAAAAAGCCACGGTCCAATGCGCCAGCGTAAAAACTAAAAAAACCCAGCCGCCTTTTACTCACCCTAAAACCCCAGCCGCGCCGCAATCTGGAAGTGCACCCCATCGTCCTGCAGATCCGGATCGGTTTCGGGGACGTGATTGCGCAGCGCGCCCCAATAGACCTCGGCCCTGATGAGCTTGCTGGCGTCCCAGCGCAGGCCGGGGCCCAGCGCCGCCAGCGTGGGCGGCAGTTTGCCGGGGCGCTCGTTCCAGCCCTCCCCGACATCCAGAAAACTCACCAGCGACAGCTGGCCTTCGGTTTCGTTACCCCCTGGCAAGGGCAGGCGGAACAGTGGCAGGCGGTATTCGAGCGACGCGCTCCAGCCGTTGTCGCTGACGAGACGCCCGCGCCGATAGCCGCGCACCGAACCCCAGCCACCCACGGCGTAGCGTTCCATCGACACCAGCGGCTCGCTGGCAAGTTGCAGATCGCCCCGCGCGACCATTTGGCCCCACCGAGGGCCGAACTGACGCAGCCACTGTGCCTGAATCTGGATGCTGACGAAGCGCGCATCGGGCACGGGCTCGGCGTGCTCCGTGCCGCCTACCCCGATGTTCGCACCGACTCGCAGGAACAGGACGTCGCGCGGCAGGCGCTCTGTCCACTGCAGGGCGAGCCGCAAGGCCTCGACGTCCACGCGGCCGTCGACCGCCTCCGCGCTGAAGGAGTAGGGCCGCCCTAGCAGGAAGCTCTGGCTGTTACGGGCGGTATACCGCGCGCTGAGTGCGATCTGACGCGGCGCGCTTCGATACAGCGCCTGCGTGAGCCCGATTTCCGCACTGTCGGACTCGGTCTCCGCGCCCAGCACCACGAACTGTTCCTCGATGAGGTTGGAGGTGAATTTGGCGTAGCGCGCGGCAAGCTCGGTGCCGAGCACATTTAGCGGTGTCCGCAGGCGCAGATCGTAGTCGCTGAGACCCTCCGCTCGCCCCACCACCACGTCGAGCTGATCGCCCCGCCCCAGCAGGTTGCGGGCGCTCGCTTCCAGCCCGCCACGCACGCTGCCCACGCTGGGCGAGCGGTCGTTGGCAACACGCAACCCGAGGCCATAGGACGGCCCTTCGGTGACGGTGACCTTGAGGATTTGCAGATCGCGCTGCGGGCCTGGCCTGAACTCGGCTTTCAGGTTCTCGACCACGCGCTCCCGCAGCAACAGCCGCAAATTGTCGTTCAGGCGATCGACATTCAGCGGCCGGCCAAGGCCGCGCTGGATGCGGGCTTTCAGCCACGACGGGTCGAGCGCGGAAGCTCCTTCCACCATCACGTCGGCCAGTCCGGCCTCGAGGATCTCCACCTTGAGTTCGCCAGCGTCCAGCCGCTGGTCGGGGAGTACCGCGCGCGAGCTGCGGAAGCCGCGGGCGCTGTACAGCGCCCCCAGTTGTTGCAGCAGGGTCTGCAGATCCTCGTCCGCCAGCGGTCGGTTCAGGTAGTTGGCGGTGATCGCGTTAATGGCGTCGTTGCCGATCGCGGCATTGCCGCTCACCAGAATCCGCTGGAAGCTGATTTGTGTGGCCTGCGCGGCAGCCGGCAGCAGCAGCGCCAGCGCGTAGAGGAAGGCGGGAATAATCCAGCGCCGGCGCGAGCGCTCGGCATCTCGGCGGTGCGTTCGAAGGGTCACTGGGGAGATGCGACAGGCGGGCCGTTTCCGGTCCGCCTGTCGCGACACGACTTAGCGGGCGATCAGGTGACCGTCGTGGATGATCGGCCCATTGCCGGCGCCAAGCTGTTTGTCATCTACGCGGGCTTCCACCGCGTCGGGCGCGGCGACCGGCTCGACCGTCGCGTCATCCTGCGCAAACACTGCTTGCGCCGTGGTGGCCGCCAGCGCCGCGTTTGCCGCTTCAATACTCGCTTCCGGCACGACCGGCGCGCTGTTCTCGCTGACGCCGCCACCCGGCGCCATGTTGTAGGAGAGCGCCTCGACATCGCCCTCGGCGGGCAGGTTGTCGTTCGAACGGCAGTTGATGCATTCGCCTTCGGGCATGCCCTCAACGCCACGGGTGGGAACGATGCCGTCGTCAACGACCGGCACTTCAACGGTGACGGGTTCATCGACCTGCGGCGGCGTACCGACGTCCGGACCGCCCTGGTCCGCGACTTCGTCGGTCACCGGGATATCGACCGGCGGCGTTTCGGCGATGCCGCCTTCATCTGCCGGCGCCGCGACCGGCGGGTTATCAAGCGCTTGCTCGTCGGCAAACGACAAGGGGGCGAGGGTCAGACCGGCCAGTACGAAGCAGGCGGTCAGGGAAGCGTGCAACAGGGCTCGGGTCTTCATGATTTCAATCCTTGTTGATGGTGGAAGGGCGTTTCCACGTTGAGTTCCCAGGGCAGTTCATGTTTGCGGAGCGAGTCTGAATTGGGTCTTAACCCGGTCTTCGCCCAAGACTTCCTGAAACTGAACATAGATCGACCTTGCGCCCACGCGCTAGCGTGCTGCTCAAAATGGCTTGAGATTGCCAATTTGGGGGAATCGGCATGGAGACGGGAGGTGGCGCGCTCGACAGGATTCGAACCTGTGACCCCTGCCTTCGGAGGGCAGTACTCTATCCAGCTGAGCTACGAGCGCGGCGAGGGCCCGTATCGTAGCCAAAAACACCCGGCGGGCATACCAGCGGCGAGGTCGCGGACGCGCTGGCATGCGGGGCGGATGCGAACCGCCGGTTGCGCTGCCGTGGCCACAGGCCTCAGGTGGTCAGCCGCCGGTAAATATCCGCCACTTTCCACGGCAGCTTCGCCACTTCATCCACCACCGTGAAGTTGGACGCGCCGTACATATGCGGCAAATAGCTCTGCGCTTCGCGGTCAATGGTGATGCAGAAGGGGTGAATGCCGCTGCGCTTGATTTCGAGCAGGGCGTGGCGGGTGTCTTCAATGCCGTAGCGGCCGCGGTAGCTGCCGTAGTCTTCGGGCTTGCCGTCAGACAAGGTGATGAGCAGCCGCGTGCGGGCGGGCACGTCGCCCAGCAGCTTGCCGAGGTGGCGCACCGCCACGCCCATCCGGGTATAGGCCTTGGGCGCGATGCCGCTGATGCGCCGCTCCACCCGCGTGCTGAAAGGCTCGTTGAAGGTCTTGACGCGATACACCTCGCAGCGCTTGTTGGTGCGCCCGGAAAAGCCGTAGATGGCGTAGCTGTCGCCCAGCACCTGCAGCGCCTCGCACAGCAGGATGAGGGACTCGCGCTCGGCGTCGTTGATCCAGCCTTTGGTCGAACCGCTCATGTCGACCATAAACATCACCGCCACGCTGCGGCCGGATTTGCGAAAGTGGGTGTAGAGCCGGTCCGGCATCTCGCGTCCCATGAGGCGATCGACGTGGGCCTCGACCAGCGCGTCCAGATCAATTTCGTCGCCATGCACCTGGCGTCGCTGGCGCTGCGCTTCGGACAAAATCGCCTCAAAAATGCGCTGGATCGACTTCGCGAGTCCGCGGTATTTAAGCCGCGTTTTCTCGACAAACGCGGCGTCGCCTTCGGGTACGTCTTGCTCGGTCAGGGCGCAAAAGGCGTCGCGGAAGCGCTGCCGGGCATAGTCCCATTCGGGGTAGAGATAGAGCTTGCCGGCGGGGCTCGGCAGGTCGTTCAGATAGGTCTCCGGACCCCCGCTGCCATCCAGCGGGTAGGCGCCGCTGCCGCCGGCCGGCGTGAGGTAGTCGTCGGTCAGTTCGCCCACGTCCTGCATGATCGAATCCAGCAGGTCTTGCAGTTCGGCGGTTAGCGGCACCGGCTGGCCGTCGTAGCGCAACTCGTTCTGGGCCTCGCCTTCGCCGCCTTGGCGCGAAACCGAAAAGCGATTGGCCGCTTCGGCACCCGGCGTCTGCTCGCCCTCTTCGCCCTCGGGGTGCTGGGCGTGCTCGGGCTGCAGTTCAGACAGCGCCTGCTGCAGGGCTTCCTTTTCGCGCGGCACGCGACGAAACAGCGCCTCGCGCACTTTTTGCGGCAGCATTTCGCCCTGCCAGCAGAGCGGCGCCGGCAGCGGCGTATGCATGAAGTCGGCGACCAGCGCGAGGCTGTCGTGGGCGCTCGCGCCGGGCGCCGTCAGCGCGTTGGCCGCCGTGGCGAAGCGCGCCCAGGCCGCGCGATGGGCGTCATCCAGATAGGCCATCGCCTCCATTTCGCGCGCCAGCCCGGGCAGTTCATGCGCAATCGCTGCGCGCAGCCGCACCGCTTCCAGCCGTTGATACACCGGCCAGGACAGGGCGGCATCGAGCTGGCGAATGGCCTCTTCCAGCGCCCGATAGCGCCAGGTGCCATAGCGGTTCTGCGCCCACAGATACACCGCCGTGCATTTCATCAAGCGCGCGTTGCCGTCGCGGTCGCCCAGCTGGTTCAGCATGGCGGGCAGAAAGATTTTTTCGGTGTCGGTGTAGGTCTGCGGGTCGCTGGCGATGACGAGGGTGCGACCGCCCAGCGCGCGCACGAAGTGGCGCAGGAAACCCGCAACCTGATCGAGCGCGCAGGCGGTGAGATTCTGGGTGTGCGCTTCAATCCACGGCTCCAGCCGGTCGAAGACTTCGATCGCAAACCCAAGGCCGCGATTATCAAAGGCGTCCATAGCCTTGATCACCCAGTCCTCCACGGCGGCCTTGTCGAGCGCGCGGAAGGCGGCCGGCGCCTGCGCCAGAAAATGTGCGGCGAGTTCGTGGTTGGAAAGTGTGATGACCTCGGTCCAGTGCAGGATGAAGTCTTGCGCGTCGCGCTCGAGTTCGGCGATTTCCGCCACCACTTCCTGCAAGCGCGGCGTGCGCATCAGTGCCTCGCCGGCGATCTTCTCCAGATCCTTCTGGACGCGGATGAGGTTGAAGAAGTTCTGGCGGGGCGCGTCGGCCATGGCAGGACTCAGCGGGGCCGCAGGGTGGTGTTCAGAACACCGCGCTCGCAAGTTCGTGAATGGTTTGCAGCAGTTCTGGGTCGTCGGTCAGGGCATGCGCCACCGCCGTATCGCAGGCCACGGCCGGCGCCACGCCGCCGTTAATCAGCTTGCCGGCGTTGACCAGCAAGCGAGTGCTGGCGCCCTCTTCAAGGCCCGCGCCCTTCAGGTTGCGGGTGTGCGCGCCAAACTTCACGAGCCGCGCCGCCATCTCGGCCGGCAGCCCGCCTTCGGCTTCCACGATGCGCTGTTCCAGCGCCGGCTCCGGGTAGTTGAACTCCAGCGCCACAAAGCGCTGTCGCGTGCTTTGCTTCAAATCTTTCAGCACGCTCTGATAGCCCGGGTTGTAGGAAATGACCAGCGAGAACTCGGGCGGCACCGTCAGCACTTCTCCCAGCTTGTCGATCGGCAGGATGCGCCGGTCGTCGCACAGCGGATGAATGACGACGGTGGTGTCCTTGCGCGCTTCAACGACCTCGTCGAGATAGCAAATAGCGCCCATGCGCACGGCCTGGGCGAGCGGTCCGTCGACCCATTCGGTCTCGCCGCCCTTGACCAGAAAGCGGCCCACCAGATCGGCGGCGGTCAGGTCATCGTGACAGGCCACGGTGATCAGCGGCCGCTTCAACTGCCAGGCCATGTGGTGGACGAAGCGGGTTTTGCCGCAGCCGGTTGGCCCTTTCAGCAGGATGGGCAGTTGATTGCGGTAGGCGGCGGCGAAGACTTCGCGCTCCTTGCCCACGGGCTCGTAGTAGGGCGCGTCGTTAATCATGCGTGCGCTGGCGTGGTCGATGTCTGACACGAAGTCCTCGCGAGATGGCTGCGACGGTTCTGGGGCGGGCGTGCAAAGCAGGGCTCATTGGAAACGAAAGCCGCGCGCCGGAGCAAGTACTGAGCGCGTGGCTCGCCTAGTGCGGGGTTGCAAAATGGCTATAATGCGGCCGGCACCGCAGGGGACGGTGCCTCCCTTAAATCCAACGCCTGTCCGCCGCGCCCGGCGACACGAGAGTCATCGATGGACAATCATCAAAGCAACGCCGAACAGGACGCCGTATTCGTCCGCAATTTTGCCATTGTGCTCGCCATCCTGACCGTCATCGGGATCGGGGTTTATCTGCTCGCCGATTACGTCAATGCCGGGTTCCGCGCCACGCTGGAATCGGCGGACGCCGTCACCGAAAGAGTTGCCCCGGCGGGCAAGCTTAATAACACCGGTGCCCCCATTGCCGTTGCCAGCACGGCCCCGGCTCCGGCCGCCGCTGCGGCCAGCGCTGCGCCGGTCTCCTCAGACCCCGGCGAAGCGGCGTACAACAAGGTCTGCTTCGCCTGCCACGCGCAGGGTATAGCCGGCGCTCCCAAGCAGGGCGATGCCGAAGCTTGGGCGCCGCGCATCGCGCAAGGCGTCGATACCTTGCACAAGCACGCTATTGAGGGTTTTCAGGGCAAGGCGGGCGTGATGCCGGCCAAAGGCGGCGCGGCTGATTTGTCGGACGATGATGTGAAAGCCGCCGTCGATTTCATGGTCAAGGCGGCCCAGGGCGGTAGCGCCCCGGCCGCTGCGGCGGCAGCGGTAGCCGCCGCCCCCGCGGTGGCCGATGCGGCCACCAAGGGCAAGGAAATCTACGACACGGCCTGCTTCGCCTGCCATGCCACCGGCGCCGCCGGCGCGCCGAAATTGGGCGACAAGGAAGCCTGGGCCCCCCGCATCGCGCAGGGCGCCGACACCCTGCACAACCACGCCATCAACGGCTACACCGGCAAGGCCGGCATGATGCCGCCGAAGGGTGGCCGCCCGGATCTGGCGGACGACGTCATCAAAGCCGCCGTCGACTACATGGTCTCGCAGGCCAAGTAAGCGCAGGCACAGGCGGATGAAGCGGGGGACCTTCGGGTCCCCCGTTTGTTTTCAGGGGTGCGTGTTTAGCGGCTCAGCAGGGCGTGAGCCCGGCATAGGCCGCGACCAGCCACTTCGCGCCGCTGTCGGCAAAATTGACCTGCACGCGGGTATGCGCGCCGCGTCCCTCCATATGCAAGACCACGCCCTCGCCGAACGTACGGTGGGTCACGCGCTGGCCCAGCCGTAGTCCGTAGCCGCCGCCGTCGTCCTCGACCGCGTAGCTCGTGCGCGTTGCGCCGGCCTGCCCGCCCATGCGGACCTCGTGGATCAGTTCGGAGGGAATCTCGCGCAGAAACCGCGACGGACGCGGCGAATAGTCGCTGCCGTGCATCCGGCGACTTTCGGCGTAGGAGAGGGTCAAGAGCCGCATCGCGCGGGTAATGCCGACGTAGCACAGGCGGCGCTCTTCCTCGAGCTGACGCGGATCCTCGACCGAGCGCTGATGCGGGAAGAGGCCTTCTTCCATCCCCACCAGCAGCACGTTGGGAAACTCGAGGCCCTTGGCCGAATGCAGCGTCATCAGCTGAACGCTGTCCTCGAACTCGTTGGCCTGCCCCTCGCCCGCTTCCAGCGCGGCGTGGCTCAGGAAGGCGGAGATCAGCGGCAGCTCGGTTTCTTCCTCGTTGGGCACGAAGTCGCGCGCCGCGCTGGTCAGTTCTTCCAGGTTCTCGATGCGGTCCTCGCCGCGCCCGTCCTTGTCCTTGCGGTAGTGCTCAATCAGGCCGCTGCGCGCGATCACCCGCTCGATCACGCTGCCCAGCGTGCGGCCTTCGATTTCGCGCGCGGTGTCTTCGATCAAATTGAGGAAGTGCCCCAGCGCGCCGGCAGCGCGGGCCGACAGTTCGCGGTTGCCGATCAGTCGCTGCGCGGCTTCCCACAGGCCGATCCGCTCCAGCCGCGCGGTATGCCGCAGGTCTTCCAGCGTCTTGTTGCCGATGCCGCGCGCCGGCGTGTTGACCACCCGCTCGAAGGCGGCGTCGTCGCCGCGATGATTGGCCAGCCGCAGATAGGCCAGCGCATCGCGAATTTCCGCGCGCTCGTAAAACCGGAAGCCGCCGTGTACGCGGTAGGGAATGTCGGCCTTGCGCAGCGCGTCTTCCAGCACCCGCGATTGGGCCGAGGTGCGGTAGAGGATGGCGGATTCATCGTAGCGCCCGCCCTGCTTGTGCCAGTCTTCCAGCCGCTCCACGCAGTAGCGGGCTTCCTCCAGATCGTTGAACGCGGCGTAGAGCCGAATGGGCTCGCCGCGGGTGCCGTTGGTCCAGAGGTTTTTGCCCAGGCGCTCGGTGTTGTTGGCGATCAGCGCGTTGGCGGCATCCAGAATGCTGCCGGTAGAGCGATAGTTCTGCTCCAGTCGCACCACCAGATGCTGCGGGTGATCCTTGCGGAAGCGCTGCATGTTCTCGACCTTGGCGCCGCGCCAGCTGTAGATCGACTGGTCGTCGTCGCCCACCGCAAAGACGCTGGCCCGCTCGCCGGCCAGCAGCCGCAGCCAGGCGTACTGGATGGCATTGGTGTCCTGAAACTCATCCACCAACACCTGGTGAAACCGCTCCTGATAGTGACGCATCAGCCCTGGCGTCTCGCGCAGCATCTCGAAGGCCCGCAGCAGCAACTCGGCGAAGTCGACCAGCCCGCTGCGCTGGCAGGTGTCTTCATAGGCTTTGTAGATGTCGACCAGCGTGCCCAGCATGGAATTGCCGGCGATGTCGACGTGTGCGGGCCGTTGGCCTTCGTCCTTGCGGGCGTTGATGAACCACTGCGCCTCTTTGGGCGGCCACTGCGCCTCGTCGAGCCCCATGCCGCGAATGACCCGTCGCAGCAGCTTCTGCTGGTCGTCGCTGTCCATGATGGTGAACTGCTCGGGCAACTGCGCTTCGCGCCAGTGCGCGCGCAGCAGCCGATGGGCGATGCTGTGGAAGGTGCCGACCCACATGCCGCTGGTCGGCTGCTGCAGCAGGCCCTCGATGCGATGACGCATCTCGGCGGCAGCCTTGTTGGTGAAGGTGACGGCCAGAATGCCCGAAGGCGCGGCCAGTCCCTGGGCCAGACACCAGGCAATCCGGTGCACCAGCACACGGGTCTTGCCGCTACCGGCGCCGGCCAGGACCAGGGTGTGGGGGGCGGCGCTGCTGACGGCCGCGCGCTGGGCCTCGTTGAGCGGCCCGAGGAGCTCGTTTTCTCGCATGTCCGGATTCTACGAGGCCCCAGCCCCGCTCGCCATGAGCGCGGCGGACAAGGTGCTTCGGCTACACTGGCCGCCTCTTGCCGGAGTCCCAGAAGCGTATGGAACAAAGCCTCATCACCGCTGAAGACGCCCTGCTGGTGGCGGAACACGCTATCAAGCAGGCCACCCGTGCCGGCGCGGCAGCCGCCGTCGCCATCAGCGCCGGCAACGGCCTGTCGGTTGCCGTGCGCAGCGGCAAGGTCGAAGTGCTGGAGCAGCATCGCGACAAGTCGCTGGGCATCACGGTCTATCTGGGACAGCGCAAAGGCAGCGCCACCACCACCGATTTTTCTCAGGCCGCGGTGAGTGACACCGTCGCCGCCGCCGTCAACATCGCCGCCGCGGCCGAGGCCGACCCTTACGCCGGCCTCATCGACCCAGCGCTGTTGGCACATGACTATCCCGATCTGGACCTCGACCATCCCTGGGACCTCGATGCCCCTGCGGCCATTGAACTCGCCTTGCAGGCCGAGGCCGCTGCCCGCGCCGGCGGACCAGGCATCCAGCAGGTCGACGAATCTGCGGTCAGCCGCTACCGGGGGCTTCGCGTCTACGCCGACACGCAGGGCTTTCGCGGCGCCTATCGCGCCACGCGTCACGGCTTGAGCTGTACGGTGGTCGGCGCGCACGAAGGCGCCATGCAGCGCGGCTACTGGTTCAGCAGCGCGCGGCGGGCGGCGGATCTGGAGTCCCCGGACAGCGTGGGGCGGATCGCCGCCGAGCGCACGCTGGCCAAGCTGGGGGCGCGGCGCCTCGGCACCCGCAAGGCGCCGGTGCTGTTCGAGAACCGGATCGCCACCGGCCTTATCGGTCATCTGCTGTCGGCTATCTCCGGCGCTACGCTGTACCGCGAGGCCAGCTTTTTGCGCGACGCCGCCGGCACGCAAATTTTTCCGGATTTCGTCCAGATCGATGAAGACCCGCACCTGCCGCGCGGGCTGGGTAGCGCGCCTTTCGACAGCGAAGGCGCGCGCACCGTGGCGCGGCCGCTGGTCGCCGCCGGGGTGCTGAACGGCTATCTGCTGGACAGCTACGCCGCGCGGCGGCTGGGCATGGCGCCGACCGGGCACGCCGGCGGGGCGCATAACCTGCGGGTCAGCGACCAGGGCGCCGACCTCGCCGGCCTGCTGCGGCAGATGGATACGGGCCTGCTCGTCACGGACCTCATGGGCTTCGGGGTCAATCTGCTGACCGGCGACTATTCGCGCGGGGCCAGCGGTTTCTGGGTCGAGCGGGGCGAACTCGCTTACCCGGTCGAAGAAATCACCATTGCCGGCAATTTGCGCGAGATGTTCCGCACCCTGGTCGCGAGCGGCAGCGACCTTGAACGTCGCGGCAGCGTGCAGTGCGGCGCCCTGCTGCTTTCAGAACTGACGATTGCCGGTAAGTAGGCCCTCACCCCAACCCGCCCCAGCCGGCAAGGAACGGTCAAAATGAACGCAGCCTCTCCCCTTTCCCCGGCCGATGCCCGCCGCGCGCTCGAGCAGGTGGTGGCGGCCGCCAGCACCATCGTGCTGGGTAAATCCCACGCGCTGCGCCTCGCCGTGACCTGCCTCGTCGCGGGCGGTCATTTGCTGCTGGAAGACCTGCCCGGCGTGGGCAAGACAACGCTCGCACAGGCGCTGGCCCGGCTGCTGGGCTTGTCCTATCAGCGGCTGCAATGCACCAGCGACCTCCTGCCGGCGGACGTCATCGGGGTGTCGGTCTATGACCGCAACGACGGCAGTTTCCGCTTTCACGAGGGGCCGGTGTTCACCCAGGTGCTGCTGGCGGACGAGATCAACCGCGCCACGCCGCGGGCGCAAAGCGCGCTGCTGGAGGCCATGGAAGAGCGCCAGGTGTCGGTGGACGGCAAGGCCATGCCCTTGCCCGCGCCCTTCTTCGTGATCGCTACGCAGAACCCTGTCGAGCAAGTTGGCACTTACCCGTTGCCGGAATCCCAGCTCGACCGCTTCCTCATGCGGCTGTCCTTGGGCTACCCGGACCGCGCCGCCGAGCGCGAGCTGCTGGCCGGTCAGGACCGGCGCAGTTTGCTGACCGAACTCAAGCCCGTGCTCGATACCGTCTGCCTCCGCCAGCTGCAGGCCAGCGTCGAGGCGGTGCACGTGGCCGAACCCTGGCTCGACTATCTGCAGAACCTGCTGCAACGCTCGCGCGAGTTGCCGGCCTTGAGCCACGGGCTTTCGCCCCGCGCCGGGCTTGCGCTGCAGCGGGCGGCGCGGGCCTGGGCGCTGCTGAACGGTCGCGGTCACGCCCTGCCGGAAGATTTGAAAGCCGTGCTGCCGGCCGTGGTGGCGCACCGACTCAGCCTGCGCAGCGACAGCGACTCCGCGCAGGCGGTGGCCGAGTCGCTGCTGCTCGCCGTGCCGGTGCCCTGAGCGCAAGCCAGCGCGCATGGACCTGCTGGACCGCAGACGGGTTTACATCGTGCCCACGCGGGCGGGCCTGATGATGTTCGGCGTGGTCGGCCTCATCCTCATCGGCGCCACCAACTACGACAACGCGCTGGCCTACATCCTGTGCTTCCTGCTGCTGGGGCTGATGCACTCCGCGATGCTGCGGACCTGGCGGAATCTCAAGGGGCTGGGGCTCGAGGTGGCGGACGCCGAGCCCGTCCACGTCGGCAACCCGGCCCGCTTTGAGCTGCAACTGACCGACCCGGACGCCCGTGAGCGCTACGCCTTTACCCTGCGCCGCCTGCTGCCGGGCAAACGCTACTGGTGGTGGCGTCCGCGCTTCGAGGGCGAAGCCGGCGTCGAGACCGTGCCGGCGGCGGGATTGCGCGTTGACCTGTCGGTGCCCACCGCCCGCCGCGGTTGGCTGACGCTCGATCGGCTCGAAATCGCCAGCAGCTTTCCGCTCGGCGTGTTCCGCACCTGGGGCTATTTTCGGTGCAGCGCCCGTTGCCTGATTTATCCGGCTGCCGTTGGGCAGCGGCCGCTGCCCGGCGTCGGAGAGTCTTCGGCCGACGACACCGGCACCGCCGGTCCGGGCGTGGATGATTTCGCCGGCCTGCGTGGCTATGTGGCGGGCGACTCGCTGCGCAGCGTGCATTGGCGGGCCTCAGCCCGCAGCGACCTGCTGCTGGTGAAAAAAATGCAGGGCGGTGGCCGGGGTGAGCTCGTGCTCCGCTGGCAGGACACCGGCGGCGTGGGCGACACCGAAGCCCGCATTGCCCAGCTCGCGCAATGGGTGTTGCAGGCCGACCGCGCCGGCCTGCGCTACGGGCTGGAGCTTCCCGCCCTGCAGATTGCGCCCGAGCAGGGGCCGCTCCAGCGCGAGCGCCTGCTGCGGGCACTCGCCCTGATGCCCGCATGAGTACCGCGCGCAGCCTGCAGCCCGGCGACCTGTGGTGGTGTCTCGGCGCGGTCGCGCTGGCGCTGGCGCCGCATGCGGGGCGGCTACCGCTGGCGTTTGGCCTCGGCTTCATCGCCAGCGCGGGCTGGCGGATGCTGGGCGCCTACGGCCGGCTGCCCTTGCCCGACCGCCAGCATCCGGCGCTGTGGTGGCTGCTGCAGGCCATCGCGCTCGCCAGCTTCGCGCTGATTTACTGGCGCTATCAGGGGCAGGTCGGGCGCGACGCCGGGGTTGCCCTGCTGAGTGCGCTGGCCGGCCTCAAGCTGCTGGAGTTGCGCAATAACCGCGACTACTACGTGGTCTGCGTGCTGACCTACTTTCTGGTGGTGACCAACTTTTTCTTCTCGCAGGAAATACCCACCGCGCTGTATCTGCTGCTGGTCACGGTCCTGAC